>FUFK010038674.1_pt1 | contig 20073 bp, 20 predicted proteins | sample 1021851 | NCBI WGS metagenome assembly FUFK01 (sample SAMEA51879418, study PRJEB19060) | metagenome
CGTTGCAAAGATTGCTCCAATAACTGCTCCGATACCCACTCCAGTAAGTATTAAAGTAAAGTCAAATTCTTTTCCTGGGTATGTTAAAGTAGCTATAATAGCTATTAACATTCCTAAAGAGGATAATAGGTTTCCGCTTCTAGCAGTCTTAGGATGAGATAATCTTTTGATACCTAAAATAAAGGCTACTGCAGAAATTAAATAAAGGATATTTGTTATTTGAATAGCTTCCATTTTTTTTACTTCTTTTTAAACATTTTTAACATTCTATCTGTAACTAAAAAGCCACCAACAACATTTATAGTTGCACAAATTAAAGCAGCTAAACCAATATATTTACTAGCATCACCTGCATCTACTAATATTGCAAGAATTGCACCGACAATAGCAATTCCTGAAATAGCATTTGAACCAGACATTAATGGCGTATGTAATGTAGGTGGAACTTTGTTTATAATTTCATTACCAACAAATACTGCAAGTATAAAAATAGTAATTAAGCTAACAATATCAATTTGCATTACATTGACTCCTTCGTTNGTTGATGTCGAATTTCGCCATTTTCAATAAATAGCATTCCATCAATTATCTCGTCTTCTTTATCGAGTTTAAATCCTTCTTCAGAATGGCAGTGATCAATAATAGCCTCAATATTTTTTGAGAAAAGTTGACTAGAGTGATATGCCATAGTGCTTGGTAAGTTGGAATTACCATCAATTAGCACACCATTGTGAATAACGATTTGATTTTCTTGAGTTAANTCACANTTACCACCATTTTCAGAAGCTANATCCATTATAACTGAACCAGGNGCCATAGTNTCAACCATACTTTTTGGTATTAACATTGGNGCAGGTCTATTNGGAATNANTGCNGTTGTAATAACTATATCTGACTTACCAACTCTTTCTTTCATTAGTTCTTGCTGTTTTGCTTTGTACTCTTCGCTGGTTTCTGATGCATAACCTCCAGAACCAACACCATCATCAGANTCNCTNTCAACTTCNATGAATTTTGCACCNAANCTNTCAACCTGTTCTTTNACNTCAGGTCTNACATCAAATGCTTCTACTTGNGATCCCAANCTTTTGGCAGTTGCAATAGCTTGNAATCCAGCAACTCCAGCNCCTATTACTAAAGTTCTTGCAGGAGAAATTGTTCCAGCAGCAGTCATTAAAAGTGGCATATATTTTCCAATATGATTNGAACCAATTANAACTGCTTTATAACCTGCAATGTTAGCNTGAGAACTAAGCACATCCATTTTTTGTGCTAAAGTAGTTCTAGGAAGCAAGTTTAAAGAAAATGCAGANACTTTTTTATCTGCTAATTTTTTCACACANTCAATTTCTTTAATTGTCTGTAATAANGANATAAAGAGTGTTCCTGNTTTTANAAGTGANANNTCTTCATCTGATGGNGCATTTACTTTACAAATNATNTCACAATCAAAAACTTCGTTTTGACTAACAATTTTAGCNCCAGCTTCTNTGTAGTCATTATCGGAATAGTTTGATAATANNCCTGAATCAGATNCCAGAAAAAATTCATATCCTTTTTTAGATAATGCAGAAACAGTAGATGGCACGATGGCCACTCTTTTTTCTCCAGATTTGTGTTCTTTTAAAATTCCAATTTTCATAACAGTAAAATCGACGTAAAATTACGCATTTTAGAACATTCATCAAGAACTTTATTCATATTAAAAAATTTTTTTTATTAAATTAGAAAATGCAATTATATCCTAAAGCAAAAGTCTTCAATTCTTTCAATCTAAAAGTATCTGAATTACATACAATTTTTGTTGAAGAGTCAGGTAATAAAAATGGAAAACCGGTAATTTTTCTACATGGAGGACCTGGAGGTGGAATTAGTTCTACTTATAGACAATATTTTAATCCAGATGAGTGGAGAATAATTATGTTTGACCAAAGAGGTTGCGGTAAAAGCACGCCTTTTGCAGAACTTGAAGAGAATACTACATGGGATTTGGTGGCAGACATAGAAAAGATAAGAGGCCATCTTCAAATTGATCAATGGGTAGTCTTTGGGGGAAGTTGGGGAAGCACTTTGTCTTTGGCATATAGTCAAAAACATCCCAATGCGTGCAAAGGTCTAATTTTAAGAGGTATTTTTTTAGTTCGTAAGAAAGAAATTGATTGGTTTTATCAATATGGGGCAAGCAACATCTATCCAGATAAATGGGAATCTTATTTAGCACCAATTCCCGAANATAAAAGAGATAATTTATTAAGTGCATATTATGAAATTTTAACTGGCGATGATCATAAAAAGAAAATTGAAGCAGCAAAAGCCTGGAGCACATGGGAGGGAAGTTCTGTTAGGCTCATCTTAGATGATGATTTTATATCTGATTTTGGTGATGCAAAATTTGCTGAAGCGTTTGCTAGAATTGAATGCCATTATTTTATGAATAATTGTTGGCTTCCAACTGAAAATTATTTAATCGAGAATGTTGACAAAATAAGACATATTCCTTCAGTCATAGTTCATGGAAGATATGATATAATTTGTCCCGTTGTCCAAGCTTGGGATTTACATAAAGCATGGCCGGAAGCGGATTTGCATATTATTCCTGATGCAGGACATTCAATTTATGAGGAAGGTATTAAAAATAAACTACTTGAATACACTGACAAATTTCTTAAGCTTTAGTTTATAAGAAATTCGCAATTATTGCTATTAATGCTCCAGCTGAAAAAGATGTTGAATTTGTAATATCTATAGCAGAAACAATCAAGCCAGCAATGACTATCAATTTATTATTAGCATTTCTTGGTTGCTCTTTTTCATAGATAATATCTTTTTCTTTTGGANTTTTTTCTTCTGTTTGAACAATATCAATTTCATCTTCCACAGAAATACTATTTTTGGCAACTAATTGACTGTTTCTCAGNAAAAATTGTAANGTTTTTCTGTTTGGAGTATTTATTTCAAAAGANTCAATCTCTGAAAATAATTGAACAGCAATTTGAGTAGATTCATCGCTATTTGAAACTTCAATATTTTTTAAAGAATCATTTTTGTAGTTAGCTAAAGACAAGCTATCTGCATTAGCATCATATATCGTCATGTAGAACCATTCTGAAGAATACCANGCAGTAACATTTTCNAGATTTACTTTCNTGTTTGAATCAAGCTGGATAACTGTACCNTTATTTTTTGATTCAATTTGNAAATTTTTAATTCTTAAATCTTGAGATAGAATAANAGAACTGGAAGCTAAAAATAAAATAGTTACTAATAGATTATTTCTCATCCATTGAATATATTATTTGTTTAGATTCATATGAAACAATTTTATCGATGAAAAGTTCACAAATTAGAGAATCATTTATCAGCTTTTTTGAAAGCAAAGGTCATACGCGCGTTCCGAGTGCGCCTGTTCTTCCAATTGGAGATAAGTCCTTGCTATTTACTAATGCTGGAATGAATCAGTTTAAAGCAATTTTTTTGAATGCAGAAGAACCCAAAGATTTANGAGTAGNNAATAGTCAAAAATGCATTAGAGTTAGCGGAAAGCATAATGATTTGGAAGAAGTCGGAAAAGATGGATTTCACCATACTTTTTTTGAGATGCTTGGCAATTGGTCATTCGGTGATTATTACAAAAAAGAAGCGATTGAATGGTCATGGGAATTATTTACGGAGGTTTGGAAGCTAGATAAGTCCAGATTGTGGGTTACTGTTTTCGAAGAAGATGATGAAGCTTTCGAGTTATGGAAAAATCAAACAGATATAGATTCAAATCGAATTATTCGTTCTGGTGCAAAGGATAATTTTTGGGAAATGGCTGAGACTGGACCATGTGGTCCTTGCTCTGAGATTCATTATTATGTTGGAAATAATCCAGAAGATCAACAAGCTGAAATGGTAAATAACTCTTCTGAATATTGGGAATTATGGAATCTTGTATTTATTCAATTTAATCGCCTTAAAGATGGAACTATGGAGGATTTGCCAAAAAAACATGTAGACACTGGTGCAGGACTTGAAAGAATTTGCTCAGTATTACAAAACAAAGATTCAAATTATAAAACTGATTTATTTTCAAAAACGATTGAAGATTTAGAAAATTTTTCNAACANAAAATATCAAGATTTTGAGGTTTCATATAATGTTATTTGTGATCATATAAGAATGCTGTCATTTGCAATTGCTGATGGAGTTGTTCCATCAAATGATGGTAGAGGNTATGTTGTNAGAAGAGTTNTGAGAAGAGGTTCAAAATTTGCTATGAATTTAGAAATTAAAGAACCGATTNTATACAAATTGGTTGATTCAGTGGTTTCGACAATGTCTTNTCATTANCCAGAGCTNAAAGAAAAACAAGAATATNTTGAGCAAACTATTCTTTCNGAAGAACAGTCATTCTTNCGAACGCTNGAAAANGGAGTTATTCAATTTGAAAAAATTGTAANCAGTACATCTGGATCAGAAATACATGGNAAAGATGCATTTAAGCTATATGATACTTATGGATTTCCACTTGATTTAACTCAGCTAATGGCCAAAGAAAAAAAGATGACCGTTGATATAGATGGTTTTGATGTTGAAATGAAAAATCAAAAAGAGTTAGCTAAATCTGGTCAAAAATTTGAAATGGATAATCTTGATTTAAAATGGAAACTTGAAACTAAAAGTAGCCATTCAATTTTTGTTGGATATGAAAATGAAAGTATTTCTTCGAAAATTATAAATCACGCTAAAAATGGAGACGACATAATAATCATTTTAGAAAATACACCTTTTTATTCCGAGTCTGGAGGTCAAATTGGTGATGCAGGTATAATAAGTAATGATGACTTCTCAGCTAGAGTCAATGATACCCAAAAAAATGGAGATTATGTTTTACATATATGCTCACTAACAAATGGCGCTATCGGTGATAATCTTTCTGTAGATTGCATGATAGACGTTGATAGAAGAAATAATATTAAAATGAATCATACAGCAACCCATTTACTACATCAATCCTTAAAAGATGTTTTAGGTGATCATGTAAATCAGGCAGGATCATTAGTTCATCCAGAATATTTAAGGTTTGATATCACCCATCCAAAAAAAATTTCTTTAAAGGAATTAGAAGACATTGAGCTGATTGTAAATCAGAAAATAGGCGAAGATATCACTGTTGAAACAAGTATTAAAAGTTTGGAAGAGGCTAAAAAAGAAGGCGCAACCGCTTTATTTGGTGAAAAATATGAAGATGAAGTAAGGGTGGTTACAATGGGCAAGTTTTCAAAAGAATTGTGTGGAGGAACCCATGTTTCGAGTACAGGTAAAATTAATAAATTTAAAATAAAGCATGATAAAGCAATTTCTTCTGGAATTCGAAGAATAAATGCTATCACTCATAATGAGGTTGATTTGTATTTAAAACAAAAATCAGAAGAACTAGGATTGCTAAAAGAAGCTGAAAAGAAAAAAGAAGAAGAAAAACAAAGCCAATCAATTTTGCTCAATAACGTAGATATTGATTCAATAATTAAAAATCCAATAATGGATTTTGATGGAATTGAGTTATTGTTTAGTAAAGTTGAACTTGGAGTTGCTTCAGATTTAAAGACTTTAAGCAAAAAAATTAAAAACAAAGTAGATTCAGCAATTATTTTCCTTTTTACTGAAATCGACAAAAAAATAACAATTTCAATTTCAATTACTGATGACCTAATTGCCAAATCCTTTCATGCTGGAAAATTAGTTAAATTTCTCGCTACTGAACTTAACGGTCGAGGCGGAGGAAAAGAAGATTTCGCAATGGCTGGTATACCTTACATCCACCCAAAAGAAATAAATCTTGTTGCTTGGCAACTTGTTAAAAGATTTTTAGAAAAAAAGCATGAGGATTCTTTTAATGATTGAGAATAACAAAATAAATATTTTTCTTGATTCTTGGATTGATGGAATAATAAGAATTGGAAAAGTTTATCTCCAAAATGGGAACTATAAAAAAAGTGCTGAAAAGTTTATTGAAACTCACTACGCATTTGATACNGANTCAGTATTATTTAAGCCCACTTTTACAAAAGAGGTTATTTTTAGAAATTCTAAAGATAAAGCTTTATCATATTTTATAGGTGGTGATATTGATGAAGATTATGGGTTTGCTATAAAACCTTGGGAAAAAATTTTAATAGACGAGCTAAATATTTTAGAAGAAAATAAACTAACGATTGCTATGGGCATTTTTAAGCTCAAGCCTGTAAATAAAGAAAAAATTATTTCAGTAGCTTTTACATTTGTATTCACTAAAAATAATGATAATCTAAAAATAAAGGTTCATCACTCATCACCAATAACAACATAAGGAGTTATAATGTCAAAAAAATTTAAATCACCTAATCCTGTTGGACCATATTCAATGTTTAAAGAATTATCATCTGGTGGTTGGATTACATCAGGACAGATTCCAATTGATCCTGAAAATGGTACTTTGAATAATAATAGTTTTGAAGAAGAGGTTGTACAAGTTTTCAATAATCTTGAAGCGGTTTTATTAGACAATGGAAAATCTTTAGATGATGTTAAAAAATTTTTAGTTTTTTTAACAGACTTATCAATTACTCCTTTAGTTAACGCCGAAATTGAAAAGAGACTTAATGAGCCATTTCCTGCTAGGTCAACAATTCAAGTTGTAGGCTTACCAATGGGAGCAAATGTTGAAGTAGAATGCTTAGGATAATAAAAAATATTTTTATATGGATGATTTTAATTTCTTTATGTTTTGCTCAACAAAAGATTGATTTCAGAACCGCAGAAGAGCAAGCAAAAGATCCAGGTATTGCTTTAAAAAAATCTCTTATTTTTCCAGGTGTGGGACAACTATACAATGATCATAAAATCAAAGGATATACATTAATTGCTGCAGAGCTTTTTTCTTTATATAGTTTCAATGAGAATAGAAAAAAATACAAAGATTACAATGAAAGTTATGATAAATCTCAAGATTATTATTTAAGAGAGAGAAATCGTTTTGCTTGGATTGCAATTGGATTGTATTTTTATGGAATTCTAGATTCAGTTGTTGAAGCACATTTAGATAACTTTGATAAAATAGTTAAAGAAAACGATCCACTATCAGAGACAGGAGATATTGATGGAAAATAATAGAGAACAATGGAGTTCAAAAGCTAGTTTCATTTTAGCGGCTGCAGGGTCAGCGGTTGGTCTTGGAAATATTTGGAAATTCCCTTACATAGCTGGAGAAAATGGGGGAGCTGCGTTCCTATTCATTTATTTAATTTGTATTGTTCTAATAGGATTACCAATTCTTAATATTGAAATTTTGCTAGGAAGAACTACCAAAAAAAATCCAGTTGGTGCATTTAAAACACTTACAAGTAGTTCATTTTGGAAATATGTAGGTGCGTTGGGTGTTTTAGCAAGTTTTACCATTTTATCATTTTATAGTGTTGTTGGTGGATGGTCTTTGGCTTATACGTATGAAGCTTTAGTAGGAACTTTTAATACCCCAGCATTTGCAAATCCTTCATCTGCAGGAGATTTCTTTAATTTTAGAAATAGTAGTCCTTTATGGGTGTTAGGGTATCATACTTTATTCTTATCTATTGTTGTTTTCATTCTTCTATCAGGAGTTAGGGCAGGTCTTGAAAAAGCTAGCAAGTTTCTAATGCCAATATTGCTATTTATTTTGATGATATTAGTAGTCCAAGGATTAATTCTCCCAGATGCAAATAAAGGTGTATCATTCTTATTTCAGCCAGATTGGTCCAAGATTAATGGCCAGACATTTCTTCTAGCTTTAGGACATGCTTTCTTTACTTTGAGTTTAGGTATGGGAGCAATGATGACATACGGAAGTTATTTATCTAATAAAGACGATATTGTAAATGCATCTTATTTGGTTGCATTTTTAGATACTGTTATTGCTATTTTGGCAGGTGTAGCAATATTCACTGTAGTATTTTCGTCTGGTTATGATCCTACAGCTGGACCAGGTCTAGTGTTTCATGTACTACCACCATTATTATCAAACTTAGTTGGAGGATATATATTTGCATTTTTATTTTTTTTATTACTCTCAATCGCTGCAGTTACATCTGGAATTTCAATTTTAGAGGTAAGCGTTGCTTATTTAGTTGATGAGAGAAAATTTTCTAGAAAAAAAGCAGTATTACTTATGGCTGGCTTAGTATACTTGGCAGCAATTCCATGTGCATTGTCATTTAATGTTCTTTCTGACTACACTTTTAACTTTCAAGATAAAGCTCTTACATTTTTTGATGTAGCTGATTATTTGGCTTCAAATCTTCTATTGCCTTTTGGAGGATTTTTCTTAGCGGTCTTTGCTGGATATGTGTGGGGAATTGATGAGGTTATTAGAAATTTATTAATTGGTGAATCAAATTCGATATATTTTGGTAATGGAATTGTGAAATCAAAAGGATTTAAGCCTGCATTTAGCTTCACTGTAAAATATATTTGTCCGGTACTTATTTTCCTTGTCTTCCTTTACTCAATTGGATGGATATAAATTAAATGTTAAGAAGACTTTTTCCAGAAGATTCAAATCAGTTTAATTTTCTGCAAAACATTTTTAAATCTTTTGATAAAGAATTTATCGACAGATTAGAAATGTTTTTTCCAATGTGGTGTATGTTTGCATATCAGCAATACTTAGCTAAGAGTTTTGATATTGCAATTTTCAAATCAATGGAAATTAATTTAAATACAAATTATGTTTTTTCGATGATTAGAGAGGACTGGATTGGTATAGCAAATATTCTTTTTCACACTTTATTATTTCTTTGGCTTATGAAAAGATTTGATACTTTTGGTCCTTTTAGGACAGTAAAGTCTGATTTTCAAACAAACTTCCTACTTTTTATAGCTGTATTTTCTTTGATTGATATTTTCTTTTTTGGAAAAATGATGATTGGATTTTTTTTGATGAATGTTGTTCTATATGTTATTTACAGATCAGATAGTTATTTCAGTATGTTTTTAGCTCTATCTTTGACGATTATTGTTTTATTATTATCAGTAAGTTTAAATGAACCTATTCTCGCTACAAGTTCTGCATTATTCATTCCTTTTTTAATTTTTTCTTTAGTATTTAAATCAAAAAAATTAATTATTTACTCGCAAAAATATCTTCCTTTGATAATGTTTATTTTTATTGCCACTAAGGAATTTTGGTTTGCATTTATTGGGCTTTCATACTTTNTCTTTTTTAATATGTATTACTATTTTTCCTCTAAAAGAAAGTATGATTTTCTAAGGTTNNATNAGGCTTAATAATATCCTGGTTTTTTTTATCTTTTTTGTTAAATTGTCCAATGTTGACCTNAGTCAAAGCTTTTTGTTCTAAAAAGTTGGTTACACAAGCCATTCCACAAATAACGTCCGGAGATATTTATGTCAAATAACGTTGAAAAGAAATTAACATTTGATGATGTTTTATTAGTTCCTAGAAGATCNTCTGTTNTACCNAAAGAAGTGGATTGTNCTACTAATCTTACAANAAATATTACTTTAAATATTCCNNTAATGAGTGCAGCTATGGATACNGTNACTGAATCTGANATGGCAATTGCNTTGGCAAGACAAGGAGGTATCGGTGTTATTCACAAAAATTTAAGTATTGAAGATCAAGCTTTAATGGTAGATAAGGTGAAAAGATATGAAAGTGGTATGATTAGAAATCCTATTACTTTAGATGAAGAAAAGACTGTANGAGATGCAAAACAACTAATGGAACAATATTCTATTGGAGGTTTACCTGTTTTATCAAAAGGTAAATTAGTAGGAATTATTACAAAAAGAGATATTCGTTTTGAATCAGATCTTAATACTCTTGTTAAAGATAGAATGACTTCAAAAAATTTAATTACAGTTGACTCTGATACAAGCAACGAAGACGCTAAAAAGATTCTTCAAAAACACAGAATTGAAAGATTGTTAGTTGTTGATAAGCAAAATAATCTTGATGGTTTAATTACTGTTAAAGATTTAACCAAGAAAGAGGAATTTCCTTTTTCTACTAAAGATAAAAATGGAAGATTAAGAGTTGCAGCTGCCATAAGTGTCAGAGACGATTGGCAAGAAAGGATTAAAGCACTCATAAAAGTAGGAGTAGATGCAATTGTTGTTGATACAGCACATGGTCACTCTGAATTTGTTTTAAAATTAGTTAAAGAAGTAAAAAAAGAATTTCCAAATTTAGATTTAATTGCGGGAAATGTAGCAACNCCTGAAGCAACAGAAGATTTGATAAAAGCTGGTGCAGATTGTGTAAAAATTGGCATCGGCGCAGGCTCTAGTTGCACTACAAGAATCATTGCTGGAGTTGGGGTACCACAGCTATCAGCTGTTATGGACTGTGCTCAGGTTGGAATAAAGCACAAAATACCTATTATTGCAGACGGTGGTATTAGGTATAGTGGAGATATTGCAAAATCTTTGGCTGCTGGTGCAAATGTAGTAATGCTTGGAGGTATGCTTGCAGGAATGGATGAAAGTCCAGGAGAAACTATCGTTTATGAAGGAAGAAGATATAAGTCGTATAGAGGTATGGGTTCACTAGCTGCAATGAAAGAAGGAGGCGGCGAGAGATATTTTCAACAAGAAAAAGATGAATTAAAATTGGTTCCAGAAGGAATTGAAGGAATGGTTCCATTTAGAGGTCCAGTTAATAATACAATTTTCCAATTAATTGGAGGTTTAAAATCTTCAATGGGCTATTGTGGCGCTAAAAATCTAAAGTCGTTATACGAAAATAAAAAATTTATTGAAATTTCATCTGCAGGGGTTAAAGAAAGTCATCCGCACGAAGTAAGTATTATTAAAGAAGCCCCAAACTATCAAGGGCACGATAAGTAATTCTTTATTTTAAAGAATTCAAATGATTAGTAATCTTAGATTTTTGTCTAGCAGCATTATTTTTATGAATAATATTTTTGCTAGCCATCTTATCAATAAATGAAACTGCGCTTGAATAATATTCGTCAGCAGCTTTTTTAGTATCAGAAGATAAAACATTCTTGATAAGTGTTCGCATTCTTGACTTATTTTGAGAATTAATAGCTCTTCTTTTTAAGTCTTGTCTGTCTCTTTTAATTTGTTGTTTATGTCTATCCATAAAATGTGATTGCAACTTATTCTTTTAAGAAATAGATGTCAATAATTTTCTAATTTGATTATGGTTTTAAGTTTTATCCTTTAAATTACGCTATGTCGTCAAAGAATTTGAAAGAAATTGCAGATAAAGCCAGAAAAAATGATTTTATTTCCATCTCTGAGTTAATGACTGGTATTGAAACTAAAGTTTTTTCAAGAAAAGAAGTGTCTCAAATAATCTTTAAGGAGTCTCATAAATCATTAAAGATTGGAATTACAGGTCCTCCTGGTGCTGGAAAAAGTTCACTAATGAACAAGCTTATTCCACTGATTAGGAAAGAAAATTTATCGGTTGGAGTAATTGCAATTGATCCTTCAAGCCCAATTACTGGAGGCTCTTTTTTAGGAGATAGAGTAAGAATTAATAATGCTGTAAATGATGATAATGTTTTTGTAAGGAGTATGGGATCTCGGGCAGAACTTGGCGGAGTAACTGAGTTAGCAGAAGATTTTAGTGATATTTTAGCGTTTAGTGGAAAAGATATAATTTTTATAGAAACTGTTGGAGTAGGACAATCTGAGTACAGTGTGTCTGAAATCACTGATTTGACTACTTTAGTTTTTGTTCCTGAATCTGGAGATGAAATTCAACTTCTTAAAGCTGGAATTTTAGAACTAGCTGATATATTTGTTGTCAATAAGTCAGATAGAAAAGACTCTAACCTATTAGTAAAATCTATAAATAATATTTTATCATCAACCAAAAAAGACTCAAAGAAAATTCCAATTTTTAAAACAAGCTGTAAGACAGATGAGGGTATAGAGGAATTTTCACAAGCTATTAGTTCATACTTTAAATCCATGAAAGACAATAAAGATATTCAAGAGAAGCAAGTCTTAAGATATAATAGAAGAATAAAATCAATTATTGAAAAAGATATTTTAAGTCAATTTTGGAACGAGCAAAGAATAGCTCTTTTAGATGGTGTTGATAAAACCGCAATAAAAATGAAGTCACCATACGAGCTTGTTGATGAAATAAAGGGTAAGAATGAGTAACAATAATATGTCGATAGTAGATCATCTTGAAGAATTAAGATGGAGAATTTTAAAGTCGCTTGGTTCGATACTTTTTATGTCAATTTTAACCTTCAATTTTGCAAATTCACTTGTAGACATTCTCATTCAGCCTGCTTCTCAAATTAATTCAGATTTAAACCTTCAGGTTTTAACAATTCAAGGAATGTTTCTTTTAAAATGGAATTTGGCTATCATTGGAGGAATTATTTTATCTCTTCCAGTAATAACTGTTCAGGTTTGGAAATTTTTATCTCCAGGTCTTTATGACAAAGAAAAGAAGATACTAATTCCGCTTATTCTCACGGCATTTATTTGTTTTATTTTGGGCGGTATTTTTGCTTACAAAGTAATCTTACCTTTTTCTTTGGATTTTTTTGCATCAATGATAACAGCTGATATTCAAAATAATTTCTCAATCAATTATTATTTTAGTTTTGTACTATCATTGATGATTGGAGCAGGATTAATTTTCGAATTACCTGTCGCATCATTTTTATTTTCTTCAATTGGATTAATTAATCCAGAGTTTTTAAAAACATACAGAAGAGAGGCTATTGCTATTACAGTTGTTCTTTCTGCGATAATTACACCTCCAGATCCAATAAGTCTAATTATAATGTCTATTCCAATGTTAATTTTGTACGAAATAAGTATAGCCGTGTCCTGGTTTGCTAATAAACTTTTTAATAATGAGACATGAAAAAGATTTTAGTCATTAGAATGAGTGCAATTGGTGATATTGTTCTTGCAACATCATTTCTAGAATCAGTAAAACAAAAATATCCTGAAAGTGAGATACATTTTCTTATCAAGAAGGAATTCTCTGATCTTNTNAAAAAACATCCAATTATTGATAAACTTATATCTTTTGANAAAAAATTAGGATTAAANGAGCTATTTCGATTNGGAAGATTTTTAAGAAGNAATAATTATGACATAATTTTTGATATNCATAGCGTTTTTAGAACAAGANTTTTATCANTTTTTTTAAGAAAGAATTTATTTAAGCANATAANAAAACCAAGANTAAGAAGATTCCTATTGTTTTACGGTTATNAAAATTNTTTTGAAGAAAGCTTCAGNCATATAAAAATGTATCATACNTTATTAGGACAANATAAAACTTTTCCTCAAACAAANTTGTATATNGATCAACTTGAGGAAGANAAAACTNANCAGTTTNTAAGAGAAAATAACATTGGAAATAATTATATAACAATTGTTCCAGGTGCAGCGTGGAGTCAAAAGCAATGGTCAATCGATAATTACAATAATTTAATAAAAAAGCTAATCCGTTCTTTTAATTCAAAAATTGTAATTCTAGGATCTACAAATGATATTATTTGTGATCAAATAATTAAAGATGAGAAAATCATAAATTTAAAAGATAAAACATCTTTGAGAATGGCAATGGGCATAGTTAAATATGCGCAACATACTTTAGGAAGTGATACTGGTCTTTTACATATTTCTGAAGCAATGGGGACACCAGTAACAATGATTTTAGGTCCTACATCTAGAGAAACTGGTGCCAGAGTAACATTAAGTGAATCAAAAGTTATTGAAAATAAAGATTTATGGTGTAGGCCATGCTCACAAAATGGTAGCAGACCTTGTTATAGAAAAGAACAATACTGCTTAACTGAAATTGATAGCGAAAAAGTGTATAGCAATGTAAGTAGGGCTTTAACATTATGATTACTCTAATATTTTTATATAATATTTTAGCTCTTCCAATACTTTTACTTTTATCAATTATTTTTTCAATTTTTAACACAAAAATAAGAAAAGGATTAATCGGAAGATTTAATTCTTTTTCAGCACTCAAATCATTCCCAACGAACAAGTTTTCACAGATTTATTGGTTTCATTGCGCATCTTTTGGAGAATATCAACAAGTTGAGACATTAATTGAGCAAATAAAAAAAAGAGATCAAGGTATAGGAATTATAACCTCTTTTTTTTCACCATCAGGATTTGAAAATGTCAATGATAGAAATATTGATCTGAAAATTTATTTACCATTTGATTTTATTTTTTCGTCATTTAGGGCTTTAAGGATAGTAAAACCTAGAAAGATATTCTTTACTTCAAGTGATTTTTGGCCAAGTTTTTTATTTGCTGCAAATAAGTTAAATATTACAACAGTTTTAACCTCAGCAAGATATAGAAAATCATATAACATATTTTTGAAAATGTTTAATAAGATATTTTGTGTAAGTGATAATGATTATCGTCAAATAAAAATGAATATTTCAAATGATAAAATTTATAAAATTGGAAATCCTCGATATGATAGAATATTAAATAATTTAGAAAATGTGGAATACAAACTTGATCTTTCTTTAAAAGATGAAGGTAATATATTGATTTTTGCAAGTATGTGGGATGAAGATAATAAAATTATTTTTGAAAAGTTTATTAATTCCCCATTAGTTAATAGTTTTGAAAAAGTGATAATTGTTCCTCATGAAGTAAATGATTACTATCTGAATTACTATTGCTCTTTTCTCGAGGATAATGATTTTTCATTCAAAAAAATAAATCAATATCAAAATTTTAACCAATTTGATGAAGAGTATATTATTATCAATAAAGTAGGTTTTCTTTCAAAATTATACGCTCAAAGCACTATTGCGTATGTTGGGGGAGGCTTTTCTAAATCGGGAATACATAATATCATTGAGCCTGCAGCTGCTTCAAATCCAGTTATTTTTGGTTCTAATTTTCTGAATTCTAATAAATCTGATGCTGAGGGTTTAATAGATGTTTCAGGCGGTTTTTCCGTTGATTCTTATGAGCTATTTTCTGAAAAAATAAATTGGCTTTTAGATAAAAATAATTACAATAATTCATCAAAAAATTGTAAAACTTTTGTCACTGAAAATTCAGGCTCCACGGAAAAAATTTTAAAGGAATTATATGAGTAAATTGTTCAAAATTAGCGATATATTTCTCATTCCTAATCTAATTACAATTCTGAGATTTTTTCTTATTGCTCCAATGATTATAACTTACAAGAATGGAATGCAATCGTATTTCTTAATAATACTTTTTATATCATTATTATCGGATTTTCTAGATGGAATTGCTGCTAGAATTCTTGACCAGAAATCAGAGCTTGGCAAGACACTTGATCCAATTGCAGATGGAATTACGCTATTTGCTTTTATAATCCTTTTTTATCAAGAAGGTCTAATCTCAACTTGGTTTATGATCTTTTATTTTTTAAGACAATTAACAATTTTAATATTTTCATTATGGTATTTACCAAAATTAAAAACAGTTTATGGCTCCAATATTTTAGGCAAAACAGGAGTATGTTTTTTAGGAGCTGCATTATGTATTTTTGCATTTAAGATTCAGAGTATATATTATATTACGCCTGTATTATTAAATATTGCCGCTATTTTACTATTTATTAGTCTTCTTGATTATCTGAGATTTTTCCTTAAAATAAAATAAAAAATCTACATAATTGTCATACATATTATTTTACTTTATCGTTAATAATATTTAAATTACTGGTCATTATGGCAGACTTTAAAGTAGAATCAAAATTTTCTCCAGCAGGAGACCAGCCAACAGCTATATCTGAATTGTCAGATGGATTGAAGGAAAATTCTTCTCATCAGACATTGCTTGGTGTGACAGGTTCAGGAAAAACATATACAATTGCAAAGGTAATTGAGGAAGTTCAAAAGCCAACTTTAGTTATTTCTCATAATAAAACTTTAGCAGCTCAGCTTTACGGAGAATTCAAAAACTTATTTCCAAATAATGCTGTTGAATACTTTATTAGCTATTACGATTATTATCAGCCTGAATCATATATGCCAGTAACTGATACATTCATAGAAAAAGACTTTTCAATGAATGAAGAAATAGATCGTTTAAGGTTAAAAGCAACCAGCTCTTTACTTCAACGAAAAGATGTCATTGTCGTTAGCTCTGTTTCATGTATATATGGTTTAGGTAATCCCAAAGAATGGAAGAAGCAAGTGGTTCATTTAAAGCTTGATGATTCTATTAGCAGGTCTAGCTTAACTGAATACCTAGTCGATATTTATTATCAAAGAAATGATCAAGTTTTAGAGAGATGTAATTTTAGAATTTTAGGAGATATTTTTGAAATCTTTCCAGCGTATGAGGATAAGGCTATCAGAGTTGATATTTTTGACAATATTATTCAATCGATAGTATCATTTGATCCTCTAACAGGAGAAGAACATTCTGAGCATGATGAATTTTATCTATATCCAGCAAGACATTTCATTTCTGATAAAGATAAAAATGATTCGGTTATTAAAGAGATAAAAAGAGACTTAATTGAGAGGACTAAGTTCTTTAATGAAAACGAAAAGTTTTTAGAAGAACAAAGAATTAGTCAAAGAACNAATTTTGATATTGAAATGATTCAAGAGATTGGNTATTGTTCTGGNATTGAAAATTATTCAAGATATTTNGATGGNAGAAANGAAGGNGAAAGACCTTTTACATTNATTGATTTTTTNCCTGAAGANTTTTTAACTGTAATNGATGAGTCTCANGTNACTTTACCTCAAATCCAGGCTATGTATGGTGGAGATAGAAAGCGTAAAGATAATTTGATTGATTATGGATTTAGATTACCCTCAGCATATGATAATAGACCATTAAAATCAGATGAATTTTCAACACTTCAAAATCAAGTTATTTACGCATCTGCAACTCCATCTCATAGAGAGTTAGAACTATCTCAGGGGGCAATTACTGAATTAATTAATAGGCCTACTGGATTGGTAGATCCTGAGTTGATGATTAGACCTTCTGCTGGTCAAATTGATGATCTTATTTCAGAGATAAAGATTAGGTCGTCAAAAGATGAAAGATGTTTAGTTACTACATTAACTAAGAAAATGGCTGAAGATCTATCCGAGTATTTAAGTTCTGTCGGTTTAAGAGTTCGATATCTTCATTCAGAAGTGAAAACTATTGAAAGAGTTAAAATTTTAAGAGATTTAAGATTAGGTGATTTTGATGTTTTAGTTGGAATCAATCTATTAAGAGAAGGATTAGATCTTCCTGAAGTATCATTGGTCGCAATTTTAGATGCTGATAAGGAGGGATTTCTTAGATCTAAAAGTTCATTGGTTCAAACAGCAGGTAGGGCAGCTCGACATGAGCAAGGTAAAGTAATTTTATATGCTGATAAAATAACAGATTCGATGAAATATTTGATTGATGAAACTGATCGAAGAAGAAAAATTCAGATGAAATTCAATAAAGAAAACAACATTACTCCAAAAACTGTTAAAAAATCAGTTGAAGAAATTATGCAATCAACTAGAGTCGCTGAATCTTACAGAGATAGTGAAATTGAAGTTAAAAGAGATGTTGCGACGGATAAGTTTTTACTGGAGGATAAAAAAATTGTTGTAGAAATGATTAGAGAAGAGATGCTTGAAGCAGCTGAAAATTTAGAATTTGAAAAAGCAGCCAAGCTAAGAGATGAAATGAACAAACTAGAAAAAGAAATTAAGTTATAATCAACGGAGATATTATGAATATAGATTTAATTAAACAAAAAGCTGGTATTATTGGAGAAAGCGATGCTATTAGTCAGGTTTTAGAAATGGTTGCCCAAGTAGCAAATGTAGATATTTCAGTTTTAATTAATGGAGAATCAGGAACTGGAAAAGAATTAGTAAGCAAAGCATTACATTTAGGCAGTAAGCGTGCATCAAGTGAGCTTGTAATTGTTAATTGTGGAGCTATTCCAGAAGGAATCATAGAAAGTGAGCTTTTTGGACATAAAAAAGGTGCTTATACAGATGCTGCAGACTCCAGAAAAGGATACTTCGAAACAGCTAATAAGGGAACAATTTTTTTAGATGAAATTGGTGATATGCCATTGGAGACTCAGGTTAAAGTTCTTCGAGTCTTAGAATCAGGTGAGTTTATGAGAGTGGGTGATTCTGTAACAAAGAAAACAGATGTAAGAGTTATTGCTGCAACGAACAAGGATTTGGCAAAACTGGTCCAAGAAGGGAAGTTTAGGCAAGATTTGTATTATAGATTGAAAACCGTAACAATCAATATTCCACCATTGAGGAAAAGAGCAAATGATATTAGGCTACTAGTGGATAGGTTTGCATTGCAATTTAGCAGAACAAATGATATTAAGTATAAAGGCTTTACGCCTGAATCAATTAAAGAAATGCAGGATTATCATTGGCCAGGAAATGTAAGAGAATTGAGAAACTTTGTAGAAAGTATTTTAATCTTGCAGAAAGGAGAAAGAATTACTGCAGATATGGTTGCTAATCAATTAATTGGAGACAAAATTGAGCCTATGGAAAATAATACCTCGTTACCTGTAGTTTTAAATAGGGATCCTGATCAAGCAGAAAGAGAGCTAATTCTACGTCAACTACTTTTCTTAAGACAAGACATTGAAGATTTAAAATTAATGATGAAAGAATCTAGTTTTTCTGAATTAAATTCATCGAGAAGCATTAATCAATCATTTGGTTCAGCAATTCAGAATAATGAAATATTTGATGAAAATGAAAATCTTATTAAAGGTAAGATGATTGGAGCTTTTAACACCAGGGATCTTGAAAAAGAAATGATTATAAGAACTTTAGAGCATTTTAATAACAACAGAAGAGCNGCAGCTAAATCACTTGATATGAGTGAAAGAACTCTTTATAGAAAAATAAATGATTATGGCATTGAAAAGAAAATTAAAAAAGATAGTTAATTCTTTATCAATTTTCATGCTTGTTGGATGTAGTTATTATTCCATGGCAGGATCGATTCCAGCCAATATAAATAACGTTTATATCCCATTAATAGAAAATGATACTGCGGAATTTGAGATTTCTGAAAATTTAACTTCAAAAATAACGCAAGAAATTGCTATTCAAAATATTTTAAAAATTACAGATNATAGCAATAGTGATAGTACTATTCTGGGAGTGATAACCAGTGCTACCGATGGACCTTTTACATTTGATAGNAATGAACAGGTAGATGAGTATCGATTTTCAATCTCTTTAAAAATTTTATGGGTTGATAATGAAAATGAAAAAAATTTAATTGAAAAAACTTTTACAGGTTTTGGAAATTATAGTATAAATAATGATCCTTCTTCNGATGGAATAGATAATGATAACGANGGGATTCTTGATGAAAATGATGATGATGAATTTGGAGATTCAAGAGAGTTGGCAATTAATATTGCCATTAACAAAATTGCATCAGATGTTGTAAATTCAATCCTCTCTACGTGGTAAAGAAAATGAAAGATATATCAATTAATAAATTAAAAGATTTNATAGGAAAANAAGTTCAGCTAAATGGATGGATTTACAATCTCAGATCAGTTGGAAAAATTTGGTTTGCAATCGTTAGAGATGGTACAGGTTTTGTCCAATGCGTTATTACAAGCAATGATGTTTCTTCTGATGTTTTTGAACTTGAATCTAGTCTTACTCAAGAATCATCTGTAACTGTTAAGGGAATTGTTCAAGAGGATTCTCGTTCTGATTTGGGGGTTGAGATTCTAGTAAAAGATATGGAAGTAATTCATATTGCTGAAGAATATCCNATCGCTTTGAAAGAGCACGGAGTAAGCTTTTTAATGGATAATAGNCACCTTTGGTTACGATCAAAGAAGCANTANGCNATAATGAAAGTTCGTCAAAATGTAATTAAATCAATTAGAGATTTTTTTGATACNAGAGATTTTGTNTTAATTGANTCACCTATGTTTACTGGAAATGCNGTTGAAGGCACTACTACTTTATTTGAAACTGAATATTTTAATAGAACAGCTTATTTAACTCAAAGTGGACAACTATATCAGGAAGCCGGGGCAATGGCCTTTGGAAAAACATATTGTTT
>FUFK010067524.1_pt1 | contig 20069 bp, 14 predicted proteins | sample 1021851 | NCBI WGS metagenome assembly FUFK01 (sample SAMEA51879418, study PRJEB19060) | metagenome
ACTTGCTCTTGTCTTTCCACTCTTGATGAAAAGTAGATTGCAAGCAACATCGAAATGATAGTGATAACTAGAGATAAATTCTCTTTGTCATACAAGTAATTACTTACAAGCAAGCCGCCAAAAGAGGCACCCAAAGAACCACAAGCACTTATTAAACCAAAAAAAACTTTTGCACGCTCAAGATTAAAAGAGTTCACAGTCATTGCCCAAAATATTGCAACCAGAAAGAAGTTAAATACGTTATACCAAACATAAAATGTTGCCTTCACCGCCGAGCTATTAGGGAAATAACTATTCAGACTCAAGAAAATCAGTAAATTGAGGATAAAAAATCCATAAATATATGGAACAATATTTTTTTGAGAGCTTTTTGAAACAATAAAGGAATAAATAGGATTAACTAGCAACATTACCAAAACTACGATAAATAAAAAGAATGTTAAATCAGCTGTTCCTATATCCGCAGCAATAGTATTTCTAAAAGGCCTTAAAACAAAGATAGAATTTAAAACGAAAAAAAAGAATAGCCCTGAGTAGATTGTGTTTTTATTAACTGCAAACATAATTTATCAATGGCATGAATATTCCCTCAAATTGTTAACATCCACAGCCTTATTCATAGCAAAGAATACGTCAGTATTATCCATTATGCCTGAAAACATCTCTGCACCTGGACCATATGCATAAACTGGTATCATTGCTCCAGTATGACTTCCTTTACCTATTGCTGTATTCCAAGACAGTCTCATATTTTTACTTGGGCCGTATCTTAAATCATCCATTTCAAGCAATAATCCTCCCGTCTCGTGATCAGCAAGCACAACTAATAGTGTATCTTCATTTATTTTTGCATAGTTAAGTGCAGCTTCAACAGCGTTATCAAACTCTTCCATTTCCTTAAACATAGTATCGAAGTCATTGTCGTGTCCAGCCCAGTCAATTTGTGAGCCTTCAGCCATAACAAAAAAACCATGACATCCTTCATCAACCATGAGCTCAGAATTGCTTATGGAAAACTTAAGCATTTCAGTTAAATCCGGTTCATTTGCAGATCTAATTAATTCTTCTTCCGCAAATAAGCCAAATATTCTCTTTTTATCTTTGTGCTTAAATTCTTCTAAGTCTTTTTTATCTTCTAGCAAATGACTAGAACTTAAAATTCCTTCAATTAAATTTAATTCGTCTGATCTTTGTCCACCCTCAGATTTTGGTAGAAAAAAATCTTTCCCACCTCCCAAAAGCATATAAATATTTGATTTAAAAAAATCTTCAGCAAGCCCATCGTCATCGTATCTAGATATATTGTGAGCAGCAAAAGCTGCAGGGGTAGCATGAGTGACTTCTGAGGTAGCAATAAGACTACTTACAAAACCTTTTTCATATAAAATTTCGGTTAAATTTCTCAAATCTTTTCCATCTTTATCAACACCAATGTATCTATTTATTGTTTTTGAACCTGTACTAAATGCAGTTGCAGAAGCTGCAGAATCAGTAATTAAAGTATTAACTGAATGAGTTTTAACTAAACCAGTTATAGGAAATTTATCAAATGAGGTTAAATAGTTTGGACCACCCTTTGCTATTCGATAAGTTAAAACTTGGTTTGCCCCCATACCATCACCAATCATTAAAATTATATTTTTTGCTGTTTTTTCTGGCTCACTGAAAGTCCTCTTATTGGGCATTTCATCGAAATTTATTTTTATTTCCTGAGTATCTTTATTTGGTACTTTAATCAAAATAGGTGCGAATTGATTCAAAAGAAGAATCGTAAAAATTATCGTCATTAAAATTATGACCAGATACTTTAAAAGTGATTTCATTTTGAATCTAAGGTTTCTAACTTAATTTTAAGCTGTTCAGATCTTGGAATCTCGTATTTAAAATCAATAATAGTATTTTCCCAATCACCATAAGTGGGGTTTGCCAGCATAAACCAATGTGTTCCCCACATTTCTGAGTATTTTTCTGCCGCTTTCAATCTTATTTCAGCTGATGCTTTATTATCTGAACCATCAACGAAATCACCCAAGTTATCACCAATCATCATCACGATTCTATAGTTTTCCGCAACTAAACTTCTTCTCGAGTTTTTATTTGAACCCCAATTAGGTTTTTCATTTTTCATTAGAAGTTGATCTAAATTCTTAGTAAATTTAAATCCTAATTTTTCCAAATTATTTTTAGTTGCTTGTTCAACATTCACATCTCTGTTGGTAATAAAAAAAACTTCTATCCCCAATTTAGATGCTTTATTGAGAAATGACTCTACACCAGGCATATAGTCAGCTTGCTCTTCTTCACACCATTCCTTCCAACCCTGAGGATAGTAGGTGTTGGTTTCAATTAATCTTGCTTGGTAGGCAATATTATCTAATACAGTTTGATCTACATCTAAAATTACTGCAGGTGGTTTACCAGAAAAACCCTCTGTCTGCTCTATAGCAGCTGACACTTTAGTGTTTTCAACTGCTTTTTCTAACTGATCCTCTGCTGCTTTATAAATACTGAGCGAATTGGTNTAAGACTCAGCTGAATTTTGTACAAATAATGTTGCCATCAAAGATTGATGTTCTTTAGGTTCTGACAATAGAAAAGAACAAAGAAAGAAGAAATATAAGGCATAGTTTTTCATATATAAATTTTAAACTATTTTATAAATTATGCTTATTTGTCGTGGCAATTACAGTCAATAGCCTTACAAACTTGATAGTTTCTAAAATGTGAGTAAGCAACAAGGAAAGAACCGAATAAGGTAAGGCCTTTTTCACCTAATTCTCCCCACAAGCTCTCTCCAAAAGTTACAGCAAAAATAAGCAACCCTAATCCCAAAACTGCTGAGGGTATAAAAGTGCTAACTTTGTGGTTTTTGTAGCCAAGATATAGGGCAACAGTACTAATGGGTACTGCGATTAAAACAATGAATTTATGCACTAATTCATCTCCAAGGTTTACAGCTAAATAACCAGAACCAAGAATTAAGACTGAAGGTGCAAAAAAACAATGCACCAGACACGCAATAGATAGAGTCATTGCTGCTTGATCGGAACGTAGTTGTGTCTTAATCATTAGAATATGTTACTTGCCTTTTAGAAGGTTATCTACTCAAAGTAAATTTTTAATTCATTAATCCTAATTCAAATTGAATGTTAAGCATTCTTCCTCTCGGATCATGCACTCTTGTATCAAAACTAAAGTCTGGAGCGTCATATAAGAGTGGAGGATTTTCATCAAATAAATTTATAAGAGCAAACTTACCATCTAAACTAACATTATTAAAAAGCACACCAATTGGCAGCTCAAAAGACAGATCAAAAACTAAGAATGAGTCGACTTTACTGCTATATCCAAGGCTTGCTGCACTTTCTGGTATAGTTCGATTATTCTCATAGCTACTGATATACCTTGCATTAAATCCGGTCTCATATTCTTTATATTTCCAAGTTAAAAAAGAATTTATTCTATTTCTTGGCAGTGCATGTGTATGTGTATCAAAATTAAATTTTCCAATTCTATTTGTAAGCACTGTTTCAGTACCATCTGAAGTTTGATCAGGCGTTAAAAATTTAAAAAAGGAAGTACCTTTAAGAGCAAACTCTAGGATGCCATTATCGCTAAGATCAAAAATATGCTCATAACTTAGATCAATGCCAGATATTAATGTACTTTCCTCATTAAAGTATGTTGTGGTCACAGCAATAAGCTCACCATTTTCATTTCTGGTAATGCTAGGTCCCTGAGGATCAAGATCTAGGATGGCTTGTGAACTTTCCGCTTCAATTCTGTCACGGTAATCAATTTTCCAATAATCAATAGAAAATCGGTTTATGTCTGAATCGTATATCAGCCCAAAGTTTGAATTTGTAGAAGTAGCTGGTTTTAAATCNGGATTACCTATTCTGGCTTGTCGGACAAAAATACTTCCTTCAAGATCTCTGACACTACCCAGATTTATGTCACTTGAATACATTTGCGCCATAGAAGGCATGGTAAAAGATGTTCCACGAGATATTCTTAATGTTATTTGATCTATTGGATTGTAGCTGAGTGAAATTTTAGGATCCAATGCTGAAAAATTATCAACATTTTCATACCTTGCTGCCAGTCGCAGTCCTAGAGAATCAAATAATTCTTTCTCTCCCTCAAAAAAAGCACCGTATTTATTNCTACTTTGGTTAACATTCTGACCACCCCCCAAAAAGAATAAATCAGCTGTTTTAGTAATCTTGCCGTCACTATCGAATTCTGCTCTAGCTAAATCGTTATATTCAATGTCAAGAGTCTCATTATTAATCTGAACACCAAAAGCATAGTTGAAATCATTAAACGAAGATCTTGCTATAGCATCAAGGGTAGTTAGTCCGCCATCTTTTGAGGAAATCTCTGCGCCCCTTACAAAATCTATAAGCTCAATGGGGTTTTGAGTATGATCAAATATGTTCCATGTTAGATCACCACTCTCCCCTCCATTACCAAGCAAAGCTTGTTGGAAGCGTGAGTCAATTATATCTGGTCTAACATGATTATTTTTATGTTCACTAGTTGTAAGTGATACATCAATGTCAAAATTATTTATTGCAAAGTAATAGCTATAGCTTAAATGATATTGTCTGATGTCTTTTGGTGATAAAGGAGATGGGTATTGCGCTCCTAACGGTCGACCAAGCCATCTAACTGGCACATTAAATGGGCTACCACCTTCTCCAGGATTGATGAGTCTTGATAAAAAGGGTAACGCTGGATAAGAGGGTGATTGCGGATTGTCATTTACTTGAACTTTGGATGTTAACAGCGTCAAATCATGATTATTATTCGATAATGAAAAATAAAGTTTATTATGATCCTCATCATTATAAATATTGAATCTTGTCCCATATCTAAACCTGCATCTACCATCTAATATCCCTCCATTTTGTTCGCAATTAGGGTCCGGCACAACTTGTCCAGAGACGTACTCACCTGCATAAAGTCCAGAATTTACTGTGTCATCAGCAGACATAATAAAAGTATTCCCCAAACCACTTACTGCCAGTTCAGCAATTCGAGGCATTTCAGATGCTGAAAAAGGTGAGCGATTTAATTGGTTGAAACCAAAGACAGCATCGAGCCCAAGAATTTTTGTACCAAATAAGAGGCCAAAGTTTACCTCTTTGTTGTTGTTATTTTCAGCGGACTGATCACCAAATCTAATTTTAAATCCATCAAAGTTTTTATAAGTTAAAAAATTTATAACTCCCGCAACTGCATCAGAACCATATGCTGTTGTTGCCCCTTCTTTTAAAATTTCTATATTTTGAAAAGCAATTTCTGGGATTATGTTTGCATCAATATACCCCTCTCCGTCATTGGAGGGCGTTCCTGCAAAAGTATGTCTTTTAGAGTTTATCAATAGCAAAGTTGAGCCTTGATTTATGCCACGTAGTGTAATTGATGCCATACCTTGATCAACCCCTTCTAGAGCATTTGTTTGAAAACGAGAACCTGAAGAACTGTTTAAAAATTTGCTAATTTCAGCAATGTTATTGATATTAAATCTGTCAAAGTCCTCTGATGAAATTTGCTCAACTGGAGACGCATCTAATTCAGTGTCTTTCAAAAGTGAACCGGTTATTACAACTTCTTCAATTTCTTGGGAATGAATGAAGCTCGCACTAGAGAAAAGTGAAAATATGAGAACTAGCCAAGTAGGTTGCTTCACAAAAAATATTATTACTTTAAAGAACTTTAAAAGCTAGGTTTAAAAAACGTTGACGTCTTTAAACTCAAGATCCACATCAAAATCCCTGCCATAACCAGCGATACTTATATCTCTGATGTTTTGTGGTTTCATAGATGCCATCATGTAGCCATTTTTTTGAAATTGCTCAAAACTTATTTCAAATTCTTGCCATTCATCACTAACGTCGAAAGTTGAACTTAGATAAGACCAAGGAGGCATTTTCACACCTTTAAGCGTAAGATGAACTTCATAAGTTTCATTGTTGCCTCTGGCTTTGAATTTAATACCCTTTGCATTTTTACTGATTTCTTCTGGTCGGTGTGCCAATCTGACGAAACCACCATCTTTTTTGACAACATTTCCAGTCATCTTGAAAGTTCCATCATCATAATCTGCTTCTAAATTTGATGAACCGCCCATAACTCTGTCAGTTACGACATACCATTGATCCGGTTTATCAGACATTTCAGCAAATGTGCTCATAGTTATAAAGAGTAAAAATACATATAAGNTTTTCATTNCTTTAATTTAAGACTTTTACGTATTATTTCAACCTATAATCTAGGCCGCTTGAGATGATTTTTTAGAAATTTGATTTAAATAGTTTGCTACATCCAGCATTCTATTTGAGAATCCCCACTCATTGTCGTACCAAGCAAGGATCTTAGTTGTTTTACCTATTTTTCTTGTATGTGATTTATCAAAAATAACAGAGTGTGAATCATTTCCAAAATCTGTGCTCACGAGAGGAATCTCATTTACATCTAAAATGCCAGATAAACCATTCTTTGCTGCTGCTTCTAACCTTGCATTTAATTCTTCAATTGAAAAATCTTTCTCAGTTGTAAAGGTAAAATCTAATAGCGAGACATTTGAAACTGGGACTCTCACCGCAAGTCCATCTAGTTTGCCTCTTAACTCTGGCAAGACATCGCCAACCGCTGAAGCAGCACCTGTTTTTGTGGGAATCATTGATAAGCTAGCTGCTCTTGCTCGTAAAAGGTCAGAGTGATGAACATCTAACAAGGATTGATCATTGGTATAAGCATGAATAGTATTTACCAGGCCATTTAAAATTTTATATTCTTCATGGATTATTTTTGCTAATGGAGCAAGACAATTGGTTGTGCAAGATGCATTTGAAATAATTCGATCCTCATTTGTTAACGTCTCATGATTCACACCGAAGACGATGGTTTTATCAACATTTTGCCCTGGTGCTGAAATTAAAACTCTTTTGGCACCTGCCTGAATATGTTGTTCTGCTTTATCTTTGCTTATAAATAAACCAGTGCATTCAAATACAATATCTATATTTAATTTAGCCCATGGAAGTTTTGCTGGATCCTTTTCTGAAAAACATGCAATGTCAAAACCGTCAACTTTTATTGAGGTTTCTGAGTATTCAACTTCATTCTTAAGTTTGCCATGCACTGAATCGTATTTCAGAAGATGTGCATTATCGCTTGGAAATCCGAGGTCGTTAATAGCAACAATTTCTATTTGATTGAATTTTTTCCAGACCTGTTCTCTCGCCAGATAGGAGCGCAGAATGTTTCTTCCAATTCTGCCAAAACCATTTATTGCAATTCTCATTTATTTGTCTATTAAATTAAAATGTAAGTTTTTTTTGATTAATTTAGGAAAAATATATTAATTTTATTAGCATAAATCAATTAAATTACATAAAAATATTAATTATTGATTAGATTTAAGCTTATTTGTCACTTTCTGCCAGATCTTTTCAACAAATCCTACCAGTACTTCAAATTCTTCAATTTCATTAGGATTGAAATCTTGGCCATAAGCTTTTAAAAAAATATTAAGTTGATCTAAGGAAAAATTTAACGATTTTTTTATTGATGCAATTTCATATATTGGCATATTTAAGCCAGCATATTCCCAGTCTATAAATTTCATTTGCTTGTTGAGAAAAATATTACTTGTGTTGAGATCATTATGGCAAAAAACGAGCTCATAGGACTTCTTATATAGCTTGTCAAATAATGCGAAGCTTTCTTGAATTTCAGCTGTCGGGTCTGTGCTAAGTATATTTCTATAATTTTCGATCTTCTCTTCAAAAGTACTAACGTCTTTATTTCTGTAATCCAATGAATGAAGTTTACTTAACGTTTTGCCAAGTATCTCTAAAAAAACTTGATCGTACTCAGAATTTTCAACCGAATATTTTAAGTATTCATAGACAATGCGATTGTTTAGCAAATCATAGTCAAGAATTTCTGGACAAAGATCATAGTTACTTAGAAATTCATGAATTTTCAACTCTGTCTCAATGCAGTTGGTAATAATTGCTTCTTTTTTTATTTTTAAAACTGCTTTTACGTCATTTAAATAACAATATGCAACCTGAGAATAAGGTGTGTCAATGATAGTTTCTGTTATTTTAATTCTACTCATCTGCGAGTTGCCAACTTTTCCTCCAAGCACTGTATCCAAAAACTACAAGCACCAAATAAACCAGAAAAAGCAATGCTGTTGGGTACAACTCACGTGATATAAAAAGAAAAACTGAGACGAAGTCTATAACAAACCAATAAAACCAATTCTCTAGAATTTTTTTAGCGACAAGATATGAAGCTGCTATTGCTCCCCAAGTTGTAAAAGCGTCAATAAAAGGTGATGCAGCAGCAGTATAAATCATCAAAACATACCCAGATAAGGAAGTCAGAAAAACTAAAGCACCAATAACTATTAAATGATTTCTAGCACTCCAAGTTGAAATTTTTAAAGACTCATTTAGATCAGACTTAAATCTCCATTGATACAGACCATAAAAACCAATAAAAATATAAAAGATCTGAAGCAAAGCCTCCATGTATAGACCTGCTGAATACATTACAAATAAATACATTAAGGAACTAATGATCCATGCTACCCAACACCTTACCTCTTGCATCATTGCTAGCACTAAATAAGCAATAGCAAGAAGTGCTGCGACTATTTCAAACCAATTTGCCTGAAGAAAATCAAAAATCATATCTTACTGATAACCCAAGATGCCTTGGGTCACCATGTCTTTCATACAAGGTATCAACAAAATCTGGTGCCTCATTTCCAAAGTAAAATCCTCGGGTTGCATAATACTCATCAAAAAGATTTCTTGCCCAAATCTCAAAGGTCCAATCATTTAGCTCATATCCAAAATTTACATTCGTTAATAAATATGAATCGGATTTATTGTTATGTGAATCTGAATAATAGAAACCGCTCTTTCCAGTGAAATTTACATTCAAATAAGCATTGTTGAAAGGTATGTAATTCAACCCAATCGAGTATGAATTAGTTGGAGCATGAGCTTGTGCTCTTCCTTCAAGATCTAGTCTTGATTCCCAATTCTTNATCTCTGTTTTGAGCAAGCCTAAATTTACAAAAGCACTTAAATTTTCAGAGAAAACAGTATTAAGGATAAGCTCTAATCCGTAATTGACTCCCTCTGCAGCATTTTGAGTAAGATAAACAAACGTATTTGGATCATTTGGATCTACTTGTGTCGATATCAGCACTTGTTGNTCNTCTCGATCAGAATAAAACGCATTTAATCTTAAATCGGTATTTATNTTGATAGGCAGGTCTACACCAATTTCATAATTGGTNAAAAATTCTGGATCGTATTCTAAATCTTCAGCAGTTGTANCCTCTATTAAACCTAANCCAACATTAAANCCNCCTTGTTTATAACCTTTGGCGTAATTAATAAATAGNTTTTTATCGCNATCAAAATTATGAANTAAAGATGCTTTACCACCNANCATNNTNTTNGATGGTTTAAATCTCTCATTATCTGAATCTGAATATTTGGCCGACCANTCCTCCCAACGAAGACCNAANGAAATTTTAGTAAANGCCGNAANGTCATATTCAAGATTGCCNAANAANGCAGTATTTTCTGAAGAATAATCNCTCGAGGAAATAGTTAAGCTTGAGTANGGACTAAAGGGATCAAGAGGATCTCCATANANACCATCATCTTGGCGATCATTTGTTTCATCAAGTTTTANNTANGNNAGNCCNANTACCCATGAAAAAGGNAATCTTTCAGCCTTAAAGTTNTCATTTGATACNANNCTAAACTCTTGCCCAAAAGATTTACGGTTACGTAAAGTTTGCGAAAAATAATCGTATGTATAGGGCGCATGAGAATCAACGTTACCCCAATCCGCATCATAACTGAAAACAACATCTGTATCGGTAGTGCTTGTCAAACTTTGAAATTCTGAATATCTATTTTTTTTGAAAAATTTAAGGCCCAGAGTATCGGTTTTTTGAGCATCCATACCTGGTCGATCTGATAGTGTGTTCAATGAGCCATCTATGGTCCAAATATCAGCAGGATCATCCATATCAACCTGACTAAATAANACTTTNGCAGNCAANTCTCTGTCTAAATCAAAATCGAGTTTAAGTCGTAGCGTAGTTTCATCCTTTCTAGAAGTATCAGATCTATTCAAATACAGATTTTCACGAAAACCATCAGTATCATCTTTCCTCACGGCAAATCTAAACCTAATATTGCCACTATCATTGACTGGTCCGCCAAAAGCAANACCAGANCTTAAAGTATTGTAATCGCCGTATGTAATCTCAGACGTACCCTCAAATTCTTTGGTGGGTTCTTTNGTTTTTATGTAAATTAAACCAGCTAGAGCATTGGCACCAATCCGAGCTCCTTGTGGACCTCTGTAGACTTCAATCTGTTCAACGTCAAAAGTGGTTGCTATGCCACCTTGTCCTGAATAATCTACATCATCAATTAAGAATGCCACCGATGAATTTGGAGTTCCTAAATACCCTGACCGTTCACCAATACCTCTTATTTGAAAATACCTTGCTCTGGAATCACTCGCAGCAAAATTTAGATTCGGTATAAGGTATGATAGATTTTCAAAATGCTTGATTGGTTCACTTTTTATATCGTCCTNATCAAGAATNAATACNCTTGAATCCTCNTTNCTTAAGTCNGTNTGNCGATAGTCAGCTACTACTATTACTTCTTCCAATTCATCTGAAAAAATGAGTTCAGATGCAAACAAAATTACGAAAATATATAGATAATTTATGATGTTTTTCATGCAATTCCTCCGCCATCACTATATGGTTCAGGTTCAAAGGGTTCCTTTTCAGATCTCAGGACAAGCCTCCCCTTTGCACTAGTAGTAATGATAATAATTATTGGTATAGAAAGCTACAGAATGGTGGGTCTGGCTGGATTTGAACCGGCGACCTCACCCTTATCAGGGGTGCGCTCTAACCAACTGAGCTACAGACCCGAGGAACAAATTATTATAGATTTTTTGACATGTAAGTCTATACATCTACTTATCCCATACCACTTTATAAATTAAATAACCTAATAATCCTCCCATAATCTGAAAAATAATAAATAATGGAGCATCATTAAGATTAATGCCGGCAAATGTATCTGAAAAAATTCTCCCAAATGTTACTGCAGGATTAGCAAATGAAGTTGATGCTGTAAACCAATAGGCAGCACCAATATAAGAAGCTACCATTATTGGAACTTTTTTAGCATCTGAAGCAAAAATGATCATTATTAAGCCGGCAGTAGCGATTAGCTCTGAAAACCACAAATTTGAACCTGTTCTTATTTTTGTTGATAATTCAATCAATGGTAAATTGAACATTAAATTAGCAAGTATTGCCCCTAGTAATCCTCCCAAACATTGAACTGCAACGAAACTAATAAAAGCTGGAAATTTTAATTCACCTCTAATGTAGCTAACTAAGGACACAACAGGGTTAAAATGAGCGCTCAATGGAGCAAAAATTGTAATCAAAAAATATAAACCCCAAAACGTAGCTAAGGAATTTGCTAGAAGTGCAATACCATCGTTTCCATCCGATAAATTTTGCCCCATTATGCCTGAACCCACTACAACACAAACCAATAAAGCTGTGCCTGTAAATTCAGCAAATATTTTATTCTTAAATTTCCCCATTCAATAGTTCAGTATTAATTTTCATTTTTATTAAGTCCCTAATATTATCAAAATCATCATCGTTCATATGTTTTGGATCAGGTATATTCCAATCTAAAGTTTTGGCACTTGGAAAATANGGACATTCATCGCCACAACCCATTGTTANAACATAATCAAATCTTTCATTAGAAAAATTTGTTACATTCTTTGGTTGAATTTCGTCAACTACAATACCAATCCTTTTGAGAGAATCTATAGCTTTTGGATTAACAGTTTTAGCAGGCTGAGATCCAGCTGATTGTGCAAAAATTTTATTACCATAAATTCTATTACTAATTTGTTCGGCTAATTGACTTCTGCATGCATTCTCAACACATANAAACAATACATTTAGCATACTAAAAGCTGTATTTTACACCTAAAGAGATTGATGAAGCAGTGGAATAGCTTTCGAAAACTTCATTACCTTGTAGAGCTTCATAGGGATCTTCTAATAAATTTCTCAGCTTTAAAGTGACGTCAAGCGTACCATCCAAAGCTTCGTAAGTTCTATTATAAACTACGTCCAACTGAGCTGGTAAATCTTCCATAACATTGGGAATAGTATCGACTCCAAGCTCTCTTATTCTATTGCCAACATCGTTGTAAACAACGCTAAACCTTGAATCATCAGCTCCATAAAAACCAAACTGAAGATTAAAAATATCATCAGGCTGTCCAACAAGAGGTCTATCGTCATAAGAGGATAAAGTTATGTATTCAGGATTGGTTACTGCATTTGAATCTGTATAGGTATAGTTCACTTTTCCAAAAAAATCATACCCAGATATTAATTCACCAAATTGTTTTTGAAATTCAAATTCTGCTCCCTCAAGAGTTGCAGATGCAGCATTTCTGTAACTGACGTAAGAGTCCGTTGCTGCTGCTTCTAGAACTTGTTCAATTGGGTTTATAAAGCTCTTCTCAAAATAGGAGATCGTTAAAAACTCATCGAAGCCAAAGTAATACTCATATCGCAAATCAATATTTTCAATTTCAGCTGAAGTTAATTCTGCAAATCCTCTTTCAAACCTATCCGTTTCGAAGTTAACAAATAATACTGGAGACATTTCTCTAAATTGTGGTCTAGAAACTGTTTCACTAAAACCAAACCTTACTTGCATATTTTCTGCCAACTCATAAGTTAAAGTTAATGCGGGCAATAATTTATCCAACTCATCAACAGATTGAATATTTGTTTGATTGCCAAAAAATTGTTGAGTATTTGTTTCAATAAAAGATTCTTCATTTCGAGCTCCGATGCTTAAACTCAATTGATCTGAAATATCTGTTTCCAGTGAAAAATAGTAGGCATCTATAGTCATATCACCAGTGTAATCATCGGTATTTAGCGATAATTCTTGCAACACCAAACCAGTACGATCATATCTAAAGTTTTGTGGATGCATTATTGAGTTAATTGGCTGTCTTCTAAATTCTTGATCAGCAAATAAAGCCCCATTAGTAAAATCTGGCAAGAATGCATATCTTTTCACATCTGTTTGTCGGTTTTTTTCTGATTGAAGTAAACCAAATTTGAAATCTATTAATAAATCCTCAGTTTCGATAGGATAGTAAAAATCTACTGCCGCCTCGGATGAGTCATCATTTAACCAGGAGAAATTTGTGTAATTACTATCTTGTCTACGGGAAAATTCATATGCGCCATTGTTAAATTCATAAAAATGCTCTCTTTCAAATGGTGATTCTCTTTTACCAGTTGAACCATTCAATCTCCAATCAATGGATAACCCGTTNANTAANTCGTGTTTACCTGACAATGTTACAGTTTTAATCTCTCGTTCAACCCATTCAGATTTTGTTCTACGCTCATCAAAATCTGCTTCAACATTCCTNCCCTCACTAATTGTTGTCCTNCTATCNGTTTTTCTNACAATNAATCCTGTGAACTGTAGATAATTAAAATCNTCAATATCCCANCCAAGAGTACTAAGNAAATTTGTATCTATTTGATAATTTGCTTTTTTTACTGCGTAGTTATTTCTTCTAACTAAATTTTCTCCTGACCCACTTGACCATTCAGATCGGAGGATATCAGGTTGATTATCTTTACTTGAATCGTAACCTGCACTAATTAATAGACCCAATCTGCCCAGCTCGTTTAAGTCATAAGCATTGCCATAACTGACATCAAAACCGAAATCTGGATATAGTTCGGTTTTAAGTGGTTGCCAAGTACCAGTAAATCCTTGAGCAGCATATTGAATATCGTAATACGATGAAGTCGCTAGGGAAATGAAATCCGAATTTGCATAAAGTGGTGCTAGTGATGCAGGCAAGTCTCTGTCACCCGTATCAAAACCTGTCCAATCATTATCGTATTGCGGCATCAAATCTACTTCCTCGCCCGTGGCTAAAGAATCGTAAGAAGTGGAAAAACTAATTTCAGTAAATTCTTGGTCTGGTATCAATTTTGTTCTCATATCGATCACTCCGCCACCAAATTCACCTGGATATTGAGCGGAGTATGTTTTTTGTACTAAAACGGAGTCCAATATTGAAGTTGGAAAAATATCAAAGGGAACAACTCTTTTTAAAGGTTCGGGGCTAGGCAATAAAACACCATTCAACAACGCTGAGGAATATCTCTCGCCTAATCCTCTAACATAAACATATTTTCCTTTTACTAAACTTAAACCCGTAATTCTTTTTAATGCATCAGCAGCGTCGCTATCTCCAGCAACACTAATGTCTTCTGCATCAATAACATTAGAAATTTCACTAGTATCTCTTTTCTCATCTGGAATAAAACTTTCTACAACCCTAACCTCTTCAATACTTTCACTGGTCACATCTGTTTCTTGGGCATAGGAAATTATTGATATTAAAAGTGATGATATTGTGAACAAAATTCTCATATAGACTCCTATGAGTTTTAAATTAACTCTAAATTAATACTTTAATGATTCCTTTTTGTGACAAATTTGTAACTTTAAAAAAAAGCTACCCTCGAAAGGGTAGCTTTAATCATCAATATTTTTACTATTCTGATGAACTAGCTGGCTTAAATGCCCAATTATCAGTCCAATCGGCATCTGCTGAAGGAACAGCTCCGACATGTCCTGTTGCCTCGAAGAAGTCTCCTGCAACAGTAACTGGGGTTAAAGCTGACTCNGTAGCACCATTAACATATCCTGCTAATGAAGAACCTCCTGCTGAAGCAGTATTAGTATTTGAGGATAATAAAGCTTCAATTTGAGCGGCAGTAGGGCCACTAGTATCTTCCTGTGCTAACGTTGCACAAGCAAACAAGTTACCATCATAGTCATGACCTTCTCCGGCAGTACCGTCACCATTAAAGTCATAAGTTTCATCATTATCTATATCCCAACATGTGCTTGCTCCTTCATCAGCAACCACTGAGTTATAAATATTCAGACCTGTACCCTCTCTAAGTAGTACTGCCTGCCCATCTCTACTAACAATTGTTAAGTTAGCAAATGTTGGTAATGATCTTGGCTCTCTATCCATATCTGAACCGTAGTTATCAGCTTCGATAGATCTGTCAACATCAAATGTTTGACCTTGATTTTGCCAAACAATTGCATGCTGTACATTACCTCGCCAACCATCAGTCCAATCGATAGAGTCATCCGAAGCACCCATTACAAGTAAGTGCTTAGCATTAACAGTACCTCCAAAGAACTCTACACCGTCATCAGATGTATTGTAGGTCTGAATATAATTTAGTTCAGTTAGGTTACCCACAGCTTGGAATGCAATACCATTCAATTCATCTTCTGAGTTAAATAGTCTTCCAGCATGTTTTAATACAAGGTAGAAAATATTTCCACTATTGTCAGCATCGTCAATACCACCGTAAGAGCCTGAACCTCCTTCACCATCTGCAGTACAATTTGCTGTACCAACATCTGAAAGATTACAAGCTGTTTGACTAGCTAGACCATTAATAACCAAACCACCCCAGTCGGATGCCACACTTGACATATCTGCAGCTGTATCTCTAACTTCTCTACCTGAAGTCATAGTGACGGGAGCACCAGGTGCACCATTAATCATTATTTTAGAATGAATTGGGACAAGAACNGCATCAAAATCTGTTATTGCACCTTCACCAGCATAACTGTCACTGTAAAGGGTAACACCAGGATCAATTTGCATGTACTTAGCACCAGACCCATCTGCAGCCCCAGTTCCAACTTTTACTTGTTTAACCATCAAGTATGGTAAGCCACCACCGACAAGTCTTATATTCTTGTCTTCGGATTGAGCTGAAACAATCTCACATGCCGGACCAGCACCATCTTTCATATTTCCAAGTGTCGTTCCATATGGACACTCAAATGAATCCATATGAAGACCAAAAGTCCAGCCTTTGGTCCAATCGTTAGCATCACTTTCAACGCCACCAATAAAAGAGGCATCTTCTAGATTTGCATCTTGTGCACTAGCAGTCGCTAATGAATATCCTGAAGCAAGTGGGTGAGTAATATAAGCTGCATTTCTCATACTTCCATGTAAGCCAGAAGCACCAAAATGGGCGCCATTATTTCCTGTTAAGATATAGTCGCTTACACTAAAAGCATTTGGAAAATCTGCTTCGCCAACTTCTTCGTCTTGCACTAAGCCCCCTTGGCCAATTGCGCCACACTTAATGGAGTCAAAAAGAGTTCCAGCAAAGCTTAAACCGTTTTCTTGAGCCATAAAGCGATATGTTTCATCATCATCGACATCAACACAACCTGAACTATCTTCTGCGTTTCCTGATACTATTGAATTCAATAGTTTTACACCAGTTCCCTCTCTAAGTTGCAGGGTATCGCCACCATAATCTTGAACAAAAGTAATATTTGCCATAGCTGGGAATGATCTTGGCGATCTGTCCATATCACTGCCATAATTATCAGCTTCGATAACATTGTCTTTAGATCTTGCTGCATCTGTTACAGGGAAAAGTGTTTGTATAACCACACCGTATTGTGCAAAACCTCTCCATCCGTCTGTCCAGTCAACAGAGTCATCTGAAGCACCGGTGACAACAAAATGCTTCATACCTACAGTACCACCAAAAAATTCAATCCCATCGTCTGAACCATTATGTACCTGAATGTAGTTAACAGATGTTCCAGAACCAACTGCTTGAAAAGCAACGCCATTCAATTCATCGTCATTNGAGAACCTATAGCCTGCATATTTAACTTGCATGTAATTGATTGAACCAGAATTATCTTCATCGTTTGTGCCGCCGTAGTACCCTGAGGCTCCTTCACCTTCTGCAGTACATGCAGCTGTTCCAAGATCTGCCTCATTACAATTATTTTGAGNTGCGAGACCAGATATAACTAAACCACCCCATTGTGCTTCAGCACCATCTGTAACTTCACCTGTTAAATCACTTGCACCGGTCATGATGACAGGAGCTGAGGCAGTACCATTCACATTCAACTGAGAGTTTGGACTAACAACCAAATAATCTACATCAGAATCAGAGACTGAATCGCCGAGAGATGCAACAAAGCTTGTTGCGCCTTCAAATCCGGCACCTGCGGTACCAACTATTGTTGTACCTGCTTCAATTGTCAATGATCCGTTATCTCCAGCACTTGAGCCATCGGCGTTAATCCCTGCACCAACAAATACTGCTCCATTTAAAGCATAAATTGCATCAGAGCTTATTGTTACATCAGATGCTATTGGGGCTGATGATGGGAAAGTAAGAATACACACAGATTTACTTTGACCATCAAAGTCAGTAGCAACAATACCTGAATCTTCACCAGCAGCACATGCAGAAGGTGCAGGTGTTGGTTCTGGTGTTGGTTCTGGCGTTGGAGCCGGGGTTGGCGCTGGCGTTGGAGCCGGCGTTGGCGCTGGCGTTGGAGCCGGCGTTGGAGCAGGAGTAGGAGCTGGCTCACTTGAACCACCACCACAAGCTGCAACAAATAAAGTCGCTATTACAATCGAAATAGGATTAAAAAAATTTTTCATAAAATTCCCCTCAAACAAAATTGTTCGAAATTTAATGNTATGAATTATTTGTTACAGAAATTTGAAGTATTGAAACAGTATNAAAAATTTTTTGTTTCTATTTTGTGACAGTTCTTATTCTTCAGCAAAAAACATAACATGTTTTTCTTCAAGCCGATCAATTAATTTTTGACCCATGGCCGGCGCAGTAGTGTAAATGCCACCAGGTAATTCAGGGCAATCAAATAACAGGCATAAAGCACTTTCTGCAATCATTTTTGACGTTGAGGAATAACCAGGATCTCCTTCGCCTTTAACAGAGACATTAATTTTTATCTCCTCAGCTTCAACTCCTGTAAATAACATGTCGTACCTTCCTGAATCTCTGGATTCTTTTGAGGGACCTTCACCAGGTTTTGGAACGTTATCGCCAAGTAGTGGGTTATAAGCTGAAATTAACTCTGCTTTTTTTTGACCGGCCTCTCCTGGTCCACAGGAAAACATCTCATCATAAAGAAAATTTTCGCCATAAGGATGTCCCATCATTGCATTTGATCTGTGGACATTTTTGGTATTAATGGCAGCCATAAAAAACGGAGCAACCCACTCATTAGTAATGTCATCGTGATAAGGTTTATTATCTCTGACTTGTTCAGGTCCTTTAAAACCCTCGCATAAACAAAATGGATCAATTAAAACGTTGAAGAAGTCAGGGTTGGTTTTTAATTTTCCCAGTGTTGCCCGAAGCGATGCAGCTGTGCCACCAGAAAATTCTCCTTTCATGGATCTAACTCTACATTTGACTTGTTCGACTGGTTTACCGAATCTTTCATTTGCAATATTTTGGAGCATGAAAACACCGAGATCAGATGGAATCGAATCAAAACCGCAGCTATGAACTATCCTAGCACCTGACTCTTTTGCATCAGCTAAATGTTTTTGCATTTCAAACATCCAACCTGGCTCTCCACATAAATCCACATAATCGACACCATGTTTAGCACACATGGCAAGAATATCGTTTCCGTAAATTTGATAGGGGCCGACTGTAGTTAAAATTAAATTTGTCATGCTTGTGGCTTTTTCAATATCTTCCATCTTAGTTGAATCAAGTAATATGGCCGGCACATTACATGCGAGTTCAGCTTTAACTGCATCAATTTTTTCTTGATTTCTGGCTGCTATTGCCCATTTAAGATCAGAATAATTTTTATTTAAATATTCCACGACTAATTTTCCAGTAAAACTGGTCGCGCCAAAGACTAATAAGTCATATTTTTTTTCACTCATGCTCAACTCCCCTGAATCGTGATGTAAGTAATTTTTTTCTTGCCAACTTGGATAAGTTTTTTTGTGTTAAGTTCGACATGAAAATCTTTTGAATCTATTTTCATTTGGTCAATTTTTACTGCACCTTGGCTTATAAGACGTAAAGCTTCAGACGTGCTTGAGGCAAAACCAATATCTTTAAGAAGATTGGGTAAAGGATAATCCCCCTTATGTTTTACTGTTTTTTCCTCGATATCGCTGGGTAACTCGTTTTTTGCAAATTTTTTAAAAAAATTTTCTTTCGCAGTTTCTGCCTCTTTTTCAGTAGTAAACCTCTTGGTCAGTTCAAGCGCTAAAATAATTTTTGCGTCTCTAGGATTACCGCCCTCATCAACTGATTTTTTTATTTTCTTTATCTCATCTGTAGATTGAAGACTCAACAAATCAAACCATTTAAACATTATCTCATCTGGAATCGACATAGTTTTCCCAAAAATTTGATCGGCGTCTTCGGTAATTCCAATATAATTGTTTTCAGACTTTGACATTTTTTTTATGCCGTCAAGTCCTTCAAGTAATGGCAAAGTAATAATTGTTTGAGGAGACATCCCTTGGTTTTTTTGCAAATCTCTCCCAACTAAAAGATTGAACTTTTGATCGGTTCCGCCCAGCTCAACATCTGCCTCAAGCTCAACTGAATCTTGGCCTTGCATTAATGGATATAAAAATTCATGAATAGAAATCGGCTGATTATTTTTATATCTTTTTGAAAAATCGTCTCTCTCAATCATCCTGGCAACAGTCGATTGAGCTGACAGCTTTATCATATCTGCTGCTGTCATTTGATCGCCCCATCTAGAATTAAAATCAATCACAGTTTTGTCTTTATCCAGCACATTAAACACTTGCTCAGCATAGGTATTTGCGTTTGCTTTTATTTCTTCATCAGTTAATGGCGGTCTGGTTTTATTTTTTCCACTGGGGTCGCCTATTTTGCCAGTGAAATCCCCAATTAGAAAAATAACTTTATGACCTAAATCTTGGAATTGCCTTAGTTTTCTTAAAAGTACTGCGTGTCCAATGTGTAAGTCCGGTCTAGAAGGATCACAACCAAATTTAATTTTCATTGGTTT
>FUFK010042800.1_pt1 | contig 20067 bp, 18 predicted proteins | sample 1021851 | NCBI WGS metagenome assembly FUFK01 (sample SAMEA51879418, study PRJEB19060) | metagenome
ATCAGATACAGAAACAAACGGCAACGTTGAGCTAGTAACAAATGCACCGATACCTGCAGGAGGTTCACTAGAAACTCTTGGAGGAGGCAAGTTAGTTTTACAAACGACTGACATATTACGGGTGACTTCGGACACGGCGTCATCTCTCGATGTTGCGTTATCAATAATGGAGATTACGTAAGATGGCAGCTACGATTCCAACTAATGGTATAGTTTTAAATTCAGGCTTAAATGTTGCCGATGGTGACATAACACTGGCTGATGGGCATGGTATAAGTTTTGCATCTACTTCAGATGGAACCACCATGGCATCTGAATTATTTGACGATTATGAAGAGGGTTCGTATACACCAACTTTCACAGATAGTGCTGGGAATGTGACAAGCATAGCTTTAAATTCATCTTATGACACACTAGCTTACACAAAAATTGGTAGAAGAGTTTCTATTCAAGGCGTTATAGTTATTAGCAGTTTTTCAGGAAGTTGGGGGTCTGGAGCTATAACGATGACTTTGCCTTTTACGGTGGCAAATTTGACAGACCAACAAGGCAGGTGCATTATAGGCGTAGGGACATACAATGTTGATTTTACCAACGATGCTACCGCACCATATTTTTTAACAAGTGAAGGTGCCTCAACAGCTGGTATGCAAGTATCTAAAGATAACGCTGGAGGTGGAATTGGTCAACCAAGCAGCTCAGGTCAATTATATATAGAGGGATCATACATAGCATAATAAAGGAGGAAACAATGGCAATAACAAAAGAAGTAAAACAAGATAAAATAGAGATAGTAAGTGATTTTAAACATATTCAAGTTAGAGAACTTACAACTATTAAAGAAGACGATGTTGTCATAAGCAAATCTTACACTAATCGTTATGTTTTAAATTGTGGCAAACTAGATGCTAGTGATAATTTAGTTGACACTGATATATCATCAGAGTCGGATGAAGTTAAAGGTATTGCAAATCTTGTGTGGACTGATTCTGTTAAAGNAGCTTGGAAAGCACATTTAATAGCTAATAAACTAGGGTAATTTATGAGTTACATCGGACAAGGTTTACCAGCTGACGTTTTTTCAGGTTTCACTACTGACGCCTTTACAGGTAATGGCAGTGATACAACCTTTACCTTGTCAAAAGCTCCCTTTTCAGAGGACGGACTAATTGTTGTTATCAACAACGTTATACAAAGACCTACAACAAACTTTACCGTATCAGGGACTACACTAACTATTGTTGGCACAGCTGTAGCTGACGGTGATGTAATCTATGCAATACACACAAGCGGTGCAGTGCCAAGCACACTTGCATCAAAAGTAGATGTTAATGGATTATCTGATGGTGTTGTTCTAGATGCAGATGGCGATACAACAATAAGTGCTGACACCGATGACCAGATAGATATTAAGATTGCAGGAGCTGACGACATAAAGATTACAGCTAACAAATTTGAATTATTAAGTGGTACATCTTTAGATATGGATGGATTATCCACAAAGGTTGCTGCTGGTGATGTTATATTTCAAGGTGGCATAGTTGGAAACGTTACACTTACTAATGGAACAAATAAATTATTAGAATTTTCAACTGAAAGTTATGATAGAGGTAATAATTTTGCAAGTGGTGCATTTACTGCTCCTAAAGATGGGGTTTATATGTTTCATTGTGCTTATAGACCAAATAACTTTGCTTTTGATAGAATCATTACAAAGGTATTCAAAAACGATTCTGACATTGGTGGCACAGCAATAAGTAATACTGGAGAAGTTAGTAATACTAATGCTGGTGAGTATCCCCTTGTTCAAGTCACGAATTTGCTTAGTCTTTCAGCAAACGACACAATCAAACATTATGGTTATCAAAACTCTGGTGGAGACCAAACTATTTTTCAACAAACATTATTTGTAATAAGAGTGGGGACATTTGATTAATGAGTAAAATAGGAACAAAAGTTCAACTGTATTTAGCAGCAAACGGTAAAGATTACGAAACAGAATTTAACGCTGGAAATGTAATAGTCATGGACAATGGTGATGGTGCGTTTATTCACACTTGGAATGTTGACGGTCTTACAAAACCAACAGACTCACAATTAAATGCACTAGATAGTGATGCAACTAAAAGTGAAAACAATGCTAAAATTAGAGCAACTCGTAAAATCTCTTATGGAGATATAGGAGAACAGCTCGATGAAATATACAAAGACATTGATGCATGGAAAGCACGCATTAAAAAAATTAAGGATGATAATCCGAAGGAGTAATAAATGAGTGTAACACAAGTAGAGAGATCATTTATAGCTGATAAAGAAAAATTACTTTATGAAACATGGAGATTTACAGCTACTTTAGCAACAAGTAACGGAAACAATTTTCTTACAGCTAATTTAGAAAGGTCTGACGATAGTTTTACAGGGCACCTTAATGCAGGCATGACAGAGTCCTCTGGGGTATTTACTTTTCCTTATACTGGGGTTTTTAGAATTGGTTTTTGGCCTTACTTTTATTCTAACTCACAAGGGGCGAGTCAATTTATAGGAGCAACCATTTATTGCACAACAAATAATTCTGATTATACAGCTATGACGGAACAATATGATTCAGTGCAAAACAATTCAGATCATGGAGCTGTATCTTCAATTCTTAATTTTGATGTTACAGATGTTTCAACTCACAAAGTAAAATTTAATTGTTATACTCAGAATGATTGCACTGTTGTTGGTGGCTCATCAACAAATAAAACATATATGACTTTTGAATATTTAGGAGATACATAAAATGAGAGTTGATGGTAGAGCAGATCACATAGAAGATTATCTAGCAAGTTTACATGCTGGATGTTGGTTTGGGTGGAGTGATTCTAAAAATAAAATTTACGCTAATTTAATACTGCATCCTGAAATTTGGGATTCTAACACTGATAAAATGATAAGCAACCCACACTCAAAACCATCAGAAGCAGATTGCATTGCAGGATTAAAAGCTATGCAAGATGCATGGGATTTAGAGAATGATTCTTACAAATCTAAACGTAGAGAAGAATATCCAAGCATTGCAGATCAACTGGACGATATATATCATAACGGTGTTGATGGTTGGAAAGCTACAATAAAAGCAGTAAAGGATAAATACGCAAAATGAGTTATATAGGAAGACAAAATTTAGGCGGAGCATACAGACAGCTTGATGACATCTCATCAGGTTTTGATGGTTCTGATACTACGCACACTATGCAGGTTAACTCACAGAACGTAACTGTGGGTGATGTTAATCAAATCATACTATCTCTTGGTGGTGTGATACAAAAGCCAGGCACAGACTTTACTGTATCAGGTAGCGTATTAACATTCACAACGGCACCTGCTGCTAACACAAGTTTCTTTGCAGTGCTACTGGGTTCAGATAATGGTGGAACAGTAACACCAACTGATGGCTCGGTGACTACAGCTAAGATTGTTGATGATGCAGTTACAGCTGCTAAGGTTGCAAGCTCTGGTGCTTTTGCAATTGGTGCTGCAGGCACAGCGTCAAGTCTAGCGGGTATTCCATTTTATAATGGAGATACAACCTCTATTTATACACACGATGTGTCAGGAACAGACAGCACAGCAGAAGGTAATGCTGCTTATGGACTTCAAGCACTAGATGCTATTACCACAGGTGACTACAATACTGCTGTTGGGTATCAGGCACTAACTGCTAACACTACTGGAGGAAGCAATGTTGCACTGGGACAGGCGGCACTGCTTGCAAATACCGAAGGAATTGAAAATGTTGCGTTAGGTAAATCATCTTTGCTTGCAAATACAACTGGTGATTACAATATTGCTATTGGTAGCAGAACAAATGATTTGGCAGACACAGAGAATCATAATCTTGCTATTGGTTATGAAGCAATGACAGGCTCAGTAGCTGGCGGAGAATACAACGTAGCCGTTGGTAACTATACTTTAGATGCTTTAACTTCTGGTGATAACAATGTTGCCGTTGGTTATGCGGCTCTTAGTGCAGTTGGTAGTGGATATGATAATATTGCCATTGGTCAAGGTGCTGCACTTAATCACACAGATGGTCAAGGAATGACAGTGGTAGGACATCAGGCTGGTCAAACAAACACAACAGGTGGTTCTAATATTTGTATTGGAAAAGCAACAGATGTGTCTAATAGTAATGCTAGTTATCAATTTGTTATTGGAGTTAACGTTACAGGTGATGGAAATAGCAAAACAACTATTGGTTATGATACAACTGAAATTTCAACTAGTCATGGTTCAGCATCTTGGGCTGCTGTATCAGACCAACGATATAAAAAAGATATAGAAGATTCAACTGCTGGTCTGTCTTTTATTAATGATTTAAGACCCGTTACATTTAAGTTTAAACAAAAAAATGAACTTGATACAGATTTATATGGTTATGATGCGAACTCAACTGATACTGATGGCTATACGGACGAGGTTGCTCACGGGTTTATTGCACAAGAAATTAAAACTGTGATAGATAATCATCCAGAAATAAAAGCTGGGCAAGAAATTTGGAATGAAGGGCCAGAGGAAAAAGGTAAAAGACAAAACGTTTCTCACACTGGAATGATTCCAATGATGGTGAAAGCCATTCAAGAATTATCAGCAAAAGTAAAAGCATTGGAGGAGGCGTAATATGGCACACGCAGATGACGCAACAAAAACATGGGTATCAGCTACACCAAAAAAGAACGCTGATGGTAACGTGATTGAGTGGAGAGTTAAATATAAATACACTTTAGCCGCAACAGGCAAAGCTGATTTTGTGCACACGTTTGATAAAATAGAAAAAATAGAAACGCCATCAAAAGCACCTGATAAATATACAAAAGCTGAATTGTTAACCCTTATGGACAAAGACCATTGGGATGACATGTTCAACAAAAAGTATGGTGTTTACACAGCTACCGCATCTGCTGAAACAGTTGACGCTAGTTTTGATGTAAGTACATTGAGTGATAGCTAATGTTTGGCGTTCGCTCATTTGCAGCAACAACGTTTGCCAGCACAGGTAATGATGAAAACTTCATCATTATATCTGGTAACGCGATAACTGCATCTATAGGCGACGTTACAATATTAGGTGTTGCCGAGCATCAAGTAACGGGCAACGCGCTTACAAGCTCCACAGGTTCTGTAACAGTAACAGCTGGAGCAACAGTCACAGTAAGTGGTAACAGTGTTACGGCGGCAATCGGTGATACAACACTCAGCGGAGACGCAAACTTCTCTGTTACCGGTAATCAGGTTACTGTTTCTGTTGGAGACGTTACACCGGCAGCGGCAGCGAATACTAGTGTAAGTGGTAATCAAATGGGCACCGTGGCCACTGGAACAGTCACAATTACAGCGGATTGTGTGGTAATACCCACAGGTAGCTCAATTACAGTTCAGACAACAAGCGCTGGTGTGGTCACTTGGAACGATATAAATGTTAACGCAAGTCAAACATGGACAGACGTTGCAGCATAGGGTATAAGTAATTATGGCATCATCATTTTCTACATCACTAAAACTTGAAAAAATGACCACCGGTGAAAAGGCCGGTCTGTGGGGCACAGTCACTAATACGAACCTTGATCTAGTAGAACAAGCTGTAGGTGGCTATGTCGAGCTTAGTTTAGCATCTGGCGACCAAACACCAGCCATCAGCGATGGCGCTGCATCAGATGGTCGTAACAAAGTTATAAAGCTTACAGGCACACTATCAGCAAACAGAAGTTTAATATTTCCAGATTCTTGCGAAAAGACATATCTCGTAATCGATGGCACAACTAGAAGCTCGAGTCACTATACAATAACAATTAAAACAAGTTCAGGCACAGGTGTAACAATGCCTGTTGGATCTACAATGCTTGTAATTGTGGATGGCACAAATGTTATTACAGGTATCACACAAAAAGGTTATGTCACTACAACAGGTGCATACACAGCTGTAAATGGTGATCAGGTAATCGTGGATACAAGTGCGGCTGCAGTGACGGTCACACTACCTGCAAGTCCAGCTGTTGGTAACGAAGTGCACTTCTTAGACGGTAAACTTAGTTTTAATTCTAACAATTTGACTATTGGTAGAAACAGTCAACCAATACAAGGTGTAGCTAGTGATTTAACTGTCAGCACAAACGGACAAAGCTTTACGCTTGTATACGCAAATTCAACAAAGGGTTGGGTCAAGAAGCATTTTGCTGGAACGTAAGAGGTTTACATGGCTCTTATCAACTTAGATATTATACCAGGTATAGATAAACAAAACACAACCAAGGGTGCAGAGCGTCGTTGGATAGACAGCGACAATGTTCGTTTTAGATATGGACTACCAGAAAAAGTTGGTGGTTGGGCATCACTAGTCAATGATAGTATCGTTGGTGTTGTTAGGTCACAACATCCTTTTTTAGATAAAAATGGAAACAGATACATCGCTCTAGGCACAGACAAATTTTTATTGTTATATTTTGAAGGACAGTTGTTTGACATATCACCTTTTGATGCAGCAAGACAACAAACCAGTTGCACACTTGCAACGACAAACACTTCCACTGCAGTTACAGTAACAACAGGATCAGCACACGCTTTGGAGGTAGGTGATATAATTTTACTTGACTCAGTGACCTTGCCTAGCGGAACGGGGCTTAGTGCATCAAACTTTGAGGACAAAGCTTTTATGGTTAACACAGTGCCTAGTCCTACTACATTTACAATTACATCAAGCGCTGCTGCAAGTGCGAGTATATCAACAGGTGGTTCTATGACTGTAGAATTTTATACAAAAGTTGGACCACAACAACAAACGTACGGCTATGGATGGGGAGTTGGACCTTGGGGTGGTAATGTGATTGGAGCTGTTACATCAACAATAAACGAAGGCGGTGCGTTTAGTAATAGTGATACAACTTTAACACTTACAAGTGCGGCTGCTTTTCCAAGCTCAGGCACAATACAAATTGGCAGTGAGTTGATAACTTACTCTGGTAAGTCTAGTAATGATTTAACAGGGCTAACGAGAGGCACAAATGGCACGACAGCTGCTGAACACTCTAACGGCGCCACAGTCACAAATGCATCTGACTTTAGTGGTTGGGGTATAGCAATACCAGCTGACCAAGCGACACTAGAACCTGGCCTCTGGTCACTAGATAACTTTGGTGATGTGTTGATAGCAACAATTGCAAATGGTGAAACATTTACTTGGAACGCAGGAGCAACGACGCCAACTTCAAACAGAGCATCAAAGACTACAAGTGGCTTTGCAACAGGTAACAACCCAACAGCCTCTAGACTTACACTTATATCACCAACAACTAGACACTTAATACACTTTGGTACAGAGACAACTATTGGCACCTCTAGCACACAAGATGATATGTTTATACGTTTCTCATCACAAGAGGACATCAACACGTTTACACCAACCTCTACTAACACAGCTGGTACACAAAGATTACAGGATGGCACAAAGATTGTTGGAGCACTAAAAGCAAAAGAAAACATTTTAGTATTTACTGACAACGCTGTGTACATTATGAAATTTGTAGGATCACCTTTTGTTTTTGGTTTTGAACAAGTTGGTACAAACTGTGGACTGGTTGGTAAGAACGCTGCTATTGAAGTTGATGGTGTTGCATATTGGATGAGCACAAAAGGTTTCTTTGCATTTGATGGTACAGTTAAAACGTTGCCGTGTTCTGTAGAGGACGAAGTGTTTGATAATTTTGACAATACAAAAGGTCAACAAGTTTATGCAGGTATAAATAATTTATTTTCAGAAATAATTTGGTGGTATCCAGCAAACAGTGATTTTAATAATAAGGCTGTCGCTTACAATTATGCAGAGTCAGCACAAATACCCGGAGGAGTTTGGGCTTTATCAACAGAGGCAAGAACATCTTGGATTGACTCTGGTATTTATCAAAAACCATACGCGACTAAATTTGACACCACAGGCACAGGTAGTTTTCCTGTAATTCTTGGTGAGAGTGGATTAGGACAAACTAAATATTTTCAACACGAGGTTGGCACTGATCAAACAAATGAGGATGGCACAGTTACGACTGTTTCATCTTTTATACAATCTTATGATTTTGATATACAAGGTGAGGCAAGTGCCGGCGATAATTTTTTATCTGTTAGTAGATTTATACCTGACTTTAAAACTATACAAGGGACAGCTGACGTTACACTAAACATAAAAGATTTTCCAACTAACTCTGATACCGCATCAGAAACAACACCTTTTTCTATAACATCATCAACAACAAAAATAGATACACGTGCACGTGGTCGTTATGTAAATGTAAAGATAGCAAATGCAAACGCAAACGAGGCATGGCGTTACGGAACTTTTATGCTTGATGTAAAACCAGATGGAGCAAGAGGTGGCTAAGATAGTAGTTAGAGTTACAGAGCCAGCATCAGAGTATGATCAGTCAAACCAAAGACAAATCAACAGGTCAACTAGCTCTATCGTTGAACAATTAAACTCGTCTTTTCAACAAGACTTAAAAGACGAACTAGAAAGGTTTATATGGTTCTATGGCCAATAATTTTTTAAACAAAAAAGTTGATCTTACAACGACTAACTTGACGGTGCTATACACAGTGCCTGCAGAAACAACAGGCCTTATCAAGTCAATACTGGTTTCTAATGATGATGCTAGTAATGCATGTGAGATTACAGTCACACTGGTAAATTCAGGTGGCACGATATTTAGTCTGTTTAAGCAGAAGGACATAGCTGCTAAAACAACAACCGAGCTTTTGACTCAACCTTTAGTCGCGGAGGAGTCTGAGGTAATTAAAGTGCAAGCAGAGAATGCCAATGATTTACATGTGGTGTTATCTGTATTAGAAATAACAAGAGACTAGGAGGAAACATGGCTTTTGAAGAACCAGGTTCAGTAGCATACTTATACGAGGGCGATAAGAAAATAGCTCAAATAAAGGTTGATACGACCGTTGTACTAAAAAACATAAAGACAGGCAAAGAATACAATTCTGATGCTGAGGGTGACGCTGACGTTGATGACCCAAATACAGACACAAAAAGAGAGGATATCTCTAGAAGTGTCTATGTAAAGGTAGCAAAAATGCCAGCTATGGGCTCTGAATCGTAGTTGCGTTTTATGGTAAAAGGCGGTAAATTAAGAAAAAACAAAGAGCTTATTTCAAGCATGGCTCACTTGCGCACTCACATTAATTATAGGATTATTAAATAATGCAACAAGGTATTGGAAATTTAGCACAAAGACCAGAGTTTGGACTAGGTGATTTTGTCAGTGATGTATTTAAGCCGGTAAGAAACGTAGTTAACAAAGTGGTTCCAAGAGAGCTACAACCAATCTTACCTGTGGTTGCTGGCGCTTTTCTTGGTCCAATGGCAGGGAGTTTATTTTCAGGTATAGCTAACCCAGCTATTGCTGCAGCTTTGGGCGCAGGCACAACCAGTGCACTTACACAAGCATTAACAGGATCAGGTCAAATAGATCCAACAAGCACATTAATATCAGCAGGTATTGGTGGTATCCAAGGAGCGAGAGTTCCACAATCATTTAAGCAAGAGACTGTTGGTCCAGTGAAAAGACCTGTTTCTATGGATCAAAGACCCGGTGTGAGTAATGTTTTACCAGAAGCATCTAGTTTTCAAGAAAATATTCTTCCTGGGACAGAGGCTTACGAGCGAGCCATGGATCAAGCAGGCTTCTTTGACAGAGCTTTGATGACAGCAAAAGAATATACAGGTAATCTTAACTTAGATCCTGAAACAGGTAAGTTTACAGGATTTGAAAGAGGACCAGAAAGTTTCTTAAAAGGTTTAACTGGTTATGGCACAGCTTACACAGCAAAAGCTGCAGCAGAAGAGCAGCTTGATTTAGAAGAACAAGAACGACAAGCTGGGATAAAGTCAGCTGCTGATAAAAGAAAAGACAAACAGATTTATATAGACTTTGTTATGAGAGCAGGATTTTCAAGAGAAGAAGCAGAGAGAATGGCCGAAGGTGCAGGGTACAGTGAGGGTGGACGTGTTAATGCATTTTTAGGTAAATTTTTTAGTGAAGGTATTGGACAGGCAGCTAAACTTGCATCGAAAGGTTTTAAACCTTTTGGACAAAAACAAACTTACAAACAAAAAGTAGTAAACAGAGGTGTTGGTGAACAACAGTTTAATGAGATATATGATCAGTTTATGAATAAAATTCCTGATGAGGTTGTAGACCAACCAACAGGTGAAGCTCTTTACAAAGGTTTAGTAGAAGCAGAGGCCATAATGACAGGTCAAAAACTTGGTTTAATGAATCAAGAGCAAAGAGCTAAACTTGCATATGCAATGTCGGATAAAGTTAAAAAACAAATTTATGATAATCCTGTACCTGGTATGAACAATGACTATTTAGAATATATGGACAACGCTGTTGACAGAATGGAAAGTATATTTGAAATATATGAATTAGGCGGCGACTTAACACCAAAACCAATTTTTGACGGTAAGGAAATAATCGGAGCTCAAGTAGATTTTTCACAATTAGAAAAATTAAGAAACCAACCACCAACCGAAGAGTTTTTAGATTTTCTTAGAGGTGCACGAACACCAGAACCAGGAAAAAAAGAATCTTTAGATTTAATTAAAAAAGGCATAGACGAAGGGCAAATAAAAGTATCAAATCCAGAAACAGCAGATATAATACCATTTAAGCCAAAAGATGAAAAAGCAGAAGGTGGTCGTATAGGTCTTAACACCGGTACAAACCCTGATACGTTTGTAAGTGGCATAGAAGCAATATTAAATCTTCCTGATCTAGGATCGGATATAAGACCGAAAAGAAGACCAGATATTGAAATGGATGAAGAGGACGAGGTAGATCCTTTTTCTGAAAGAAGGGAAAGACTAGGAGATAGATTTGTTTCTAGTAGAGATACAATGAAAATTGAAAGTTTTTTATCTACGCTTGATAAAGAAACTCAAGAAGCATATGGCCCTCAACTTAATGATTATATAGAAGAGGGTAAAGGATCAAATTCGTTTTTTGATGCCATATTAGAGTCAGGATTTAGTCAAGGTGGCAAGGTCCCAGGTCTACCACCAGGAAAACAGGTTGACGCCAGAGAAGGAACGTTTATACCTATGGGAGGGGCTAAGAGAGCCGACGATGTGCCAGCAATGCTATCGGTCAATGAATTTGTCTTAAATGATAATGCAGTGGCAGGACTTGGTAAGATGCTAACAGGCACACCTGACCCAAGGGCCGGGGCTCGTGCACTGTATAAAATACAAGATCAATTGGAGGCAATGGTCGTATAATGTCAACTGTAACTAATATAACAAGATCAGAGTTTAGACCATCAATAGCAGGAGCAGCAGATGCTTTTACCGCTAGACTATTACCGGGTATAAGCCCAGCGGGAGCAATTGATACAGGTGCGTTTGCACCATCAGTTGCTGGAGTAACAGCTGCACAAAAAGCTGCACAACAAATGGCAGCAACACAAGCAGGGCTTGGTGCTTTAACTTTTGACCCTGCATCGGGAACTATTACAGATGTCGGACCAGGCACAGGAATTGCAGGCTTTGAACCATTCTTACAACAAGCTTCTACTCTTGCAGATGCAGGTGTGAGCGCAGCTTTACTAGGACAAGGCGTGGGTCGTGCAGACATAGACGCGGCTCGTGGATTAGTTGGACCAGGACAAACAATGCAGTTTATGTCACCATTCCAAGAGCAAGTTATTGATGCAACCAAAGCATCGTTTGAAAATAAAAGATTACAAGAAAGACAAAAGATAGCTGATGCAGCGATAGCTGCGGGAGCTTTTGGTGGAGGCCGTGAGGGTGTGCAACGTGGTGTGTTTGACGCACAAACTAATTTAGGTCTTGCAGAGTTAGAAGCTAATCTAAGAGCACAAGGACTACAGCAAGCACAAGCGCAACAAGCACAGGCGATCAGTCAGTTTGGTGCGTTGAGTGGATTAGAACAAGCACAAGCAACACAGAACTTAGCATTGCTTGGACAAGCAGGTGGTGTGCAATCAGGACTTGCATCACTACAACCACAACTAGTGGCAGGAAGCATTGGAGACCTATCGACTATCGGACAACAGTCACAAGCGCTTAACCAGGCAGCGTTGGATGCACAGGCAGCAGCTAATCGTGAGGCAGCATACGAAGAACAACAAAGACTAGGCTTCTTTGGTTCTCAGTTGTCACCATTGATGGGTGCGTTCGGAGCACAAACACAGTTTGCAACAACACAACAAACACCGCCTAGCACACTACAAACTATTCTTGGAACAGGACTAGGTATTGCAGGACTAGCGAGGGCATTCGGGTAATGAGTAGAATATTATCAAGACCAATGTTTAAAAGAGGTGGCACCACTAACACTGGTATCATGGATGGTTTCAATGAGATAAACACAGAGGACAGAGTTAAAGCATCAACAGGTCTTTCTATTGAAGAACAAATGGCAGCACTAGATAGAGAAAGGTCAAGCATATTAGATACTTTAGACGATAGGGCTAGAGTGCCAGAATACGATCCAACTTATGATCAAGGGTTAGCACTTGCAAAAGCAGGTTTTCAAGTAGCTTCCGCACCAGGGGGCAGACCAATTACACAAGTGGTAGGAGAAGTTATAGGCGACTCTATTGATGATTTTGCAGCCATAGGAGCAAAAAAAGCAGAAGCTGCAAAACAACAAACAGAAACTGATCTGTCTATTCAATTAGCAAAACTTGATGCTCTAGGAGATGACAAAGAAATTTTAGCAAAAGCATTAGATAAAGACGAGTTCCAAAGAGCTTTGGATGACATAGATGGTTTTGAAAAAGTAATACAAAGTGATGATGCTACTTTTCAAGAAAAACAAAGTGCATTTAATTCTTTAAACTTTTTAATGGATAAATTTGTTGGTCAAGATTTAGATATCCTTGATAGACAAGGAGCAGAGGGTGAAGTTGCTGCAGAAATGGCTAAAGAAGGTAAGACAGCAGAATCTAATCCAGATGAGTATCAATCACGTTTACAAAGAAAATTAAGAGCAAAAATATTACCTGGGTACAACTTCTCTGGTTATTATAGAGAATTAGAGAAAGCGGCTAAAAAAGAGGGAGTGCCTTTCTTTGCAGAGGGTGGTCGTGTTGAGAAACAACAGGGCGGACTATCAAACGAAGATGCAGCCAACCTTAGAGAACAATCTCGTGTTGGGTCTATGGGTCTAACATTTCAAGAGTTAAGAGCAAGACTGCCACTAGAGGTATCAGATTCTGTTGTAAGATTAATCGCAACAAGTGAAGAAGCATTGTTAGATTTTGCAAACTTAGAAACACAAGACGACATAGCTTTATTCAATCAGAAATATCAATCGGATTTACAATTACCATCACAGGTGGCGTAACATGAGTATCTTAGATGCAAAGGATCTTGCTGAAAAATACAAGCAAGCCTATGAAGAAAAAGTTGACGATACACAACGAGAAGCAAAAGAAATTATCACTACGCTTGGTGGTGAAGATCCACTTAACATTTTAAAATCAGCCACGGGTTTGGGTATGGACCCAAAACAATATGAAAGAAGATCAAGAGGCGAAGTGCAAAGAGGCATGGAACCTAGAGAGTTTATTAGTGGTGGTTTTAAATTAAAAGACATGTCTGGATTTGATACTCTTGAAAAGCAAAAAGAGTTAAGTGATTTTTTACAAAAGTATGGCACGGCAAACCGTATTGGCCAAGGCCTCGCAGCAGCAGAAATAGCTCTTGGTGCACCTGCTTTATTTAAAGCTGGTATTAAATACGTTCCTAAAGTATTTCGCACTGTTAAAGAAAAGGTTGCGCCGTTTGTCATTCCAGGAGCCGCGGTGCCTGCAACAATAGGTGCTTTTACTCCAACAGAGGCAGAAGCAAAATCAGCTTTAACAAAAATACCCAAAAGATTAGAGGGGTTGACAGGAGTAAAACTAATAGAGACACCTGAATTTGAAAAAAATTTAAGAACAGTTTACAGAAAATTAAAAGAAGAGGGAAAAGCCACTGCAGTAAATGTAAAAAAAGAAATGGACAAGCTTGGTTATCTTGTTGGTATGAATAGGTATATAGGTGCAAGCGCACATCCAATAATGCCAAAATTTCCTAAAACAGGTGGTCGTGAGGCTGGCAAGGGAGAAGTATTCATGAGTCCTGCCGCTGAAGCAAGCGTAAAACGTTATAAAAGTCCTGAGTTTAAACAAGAGGTAATAGATAAATTCAATGAATTAACCGTGCGTAATTTTAATGGAGACATTATAGCGACACCAAGTCGAAAACAATTAAATTTGTCTTTAGGTTTAAAACAAGACTTTGATTATAAAAAATATTTTGATCTAGACGGAACAGGTATACGGTTTACCTCAGTAAAAGAAGGTGGACCTTACTTAAAATATGTTCAGGCACAAGAAAGAGCAAAAAAATTAAAAAAAATTACATTTGCTGGAAGAGACGACAGTGCGGGAGGTAGACAATTATTTTTTCCTAATCAAACGTCTGTAAAACAACTTTTATTAGCGTTAAAAAATAAAGTTTATGCAAAACCTAGAGGACAAAGTGATTACACAAAAAAACAACTTATAGAGGATATGTTTGATAAGGGAGGCACCAATGCTTTAGAGAGTTTAAATAAATTTTTAGCTGAGGCCCGTTTAACAGATGATTTAGCTAAATCTTTAAAAATAGATTCTAAGTTTGTTGGAACTCCAATTGGTGAGCTAGATGGATTTTATTATAAACTTCCAGACAACTTACCAACTCAAGGCCAAATAGAGAGAAACGCTGCTATTAGTGCATGGACAAAAACTGCTCCAAAGTGGGAAAAAGATTTATGGTACGAGGCTAAAAGAATTATTAAAAAATTTAATAAACTTTTTCCAAATGATCAAAGAGCTCTTGATCACATTGCGCCTTTTATTAATTCTGTTAACAAAATAAAAACACAACACCCCAAAAATTGGCAAATTCTAACTCGTGACGAAAACTTGCTTAAGAAAGCATTGTTTGAAGAATTTGAAGCTGGACTGTCTGCTATGAATACACGATTAAAACAATTAAAAAAAGGTAGTAAAGAATACAATGCCTTAAAAAAACAAATGGAAGAAATATTTCAAAAAACAACAAAAGACTTAACTGATAAAAGTATATTTTACAACACCACTCAAAGAGGCATTTCAAAAGATTTTAGAGCAACTAATATTGATAAATCAACCAATCCTATTGATCGTCTTAAAACAACTATGATGAAAATGAGTGAACAAATAGCGGAGCGAGAAGAATTTTTAACAACGGAAGTACCACTAGCGAGATTTGCTGATGAGGGTAATCCCAATTTTAAAGAAGGCGGACGCGTAGGTTTTGTAACAGGTGGTTTATCTGAATCTATAAAAGAGGTGCAAGAAGAAATAAAACGATCAACACAACCATTAAGAGAAACTATCGCGGATATATCAAAACCATACGCCATAAAAGCAAAAGAAGTATTAGATGACACAGCAAAAGTTTTAAATAAAAACGAACGACCTGCAGAGTTTAGAGTTGTGTCAGACGGTTATAAATTAGTCACAGAAAGTCCTATTGTAAAAAGTATAGTAGCTCTACCAGCAAAAGGTCAGATAGCAGGATTAGAAGCTATAGAGGCAATATACAATACAATAAGACCAGGTGTTGAAAACGACATAGAAATGGAAGAAAAGTTTCCTGCAATGTATGGAATACATAGATTATTAACAGAAAGCGTTGGCAAAACTCCTGACGATCAAACATACATATCTGTTGTTGATGAAATAAACAGGGCACAAGAAACAGGGTTTACTAGACTTGGTTACAATATAGCTGATTTAGTCGCATCAGGTATAGATGGTATTAGCAATAGAACTGAGTTTACAGAAAGAGTGAGAGAGTCTTACGATAAGTCTGTTAAAGAAGGTAAGTTCACGGAACCCGAAACTTTTCTTGGTGAGGTTGGTGCAATAGCTGTTGAGTTTGGAGCTCCTGGTGGTGCAATATTTAAGGGTGTTAATGCTGCAAGAAGATTTCTTGGTGGCATAACAGGATTTAATTTATTTACAACGCCAACATACAGTCTTAAAGGTGGCAAGTGGCTAGCCACAAAAATATCCAACGTTGCAAAACGTGCAGGCACATCAGCAACTGTTTTTGGAGCAACGGATATTGTTGCAGGTGGTCCATATAATACTGTTTCAGACGCATTTAGTGATGACCCTCTATTGTTTGATGAAAGTCTTGGGTATAATTACGAAAGCACAGCAGGGCTAAGTGGTAAAGAATTAGCTATTGCAAACTTTAAAAACAGATTACGTTTTGGTGCAGACGGTGCAATCATCGGTGGCTTGTTTCCATTAGTTGGACCGCCACTATGGGCAGCTACAAAGTTTGGTGTTATCAAACCAGTGACAGGACTAACAAAAGGTTTATTACGTGTGGGTGATGAGCTAGCTGTTAAACCTGTAAGTTATTTAGCTACGGGCACACTAAAAGCTCCGTTGTCAAAACCTGGACAACTAGAAGTGCAAGTGCCTTTACTAGGTGAGGCTGTTCAAGGTGTTGGCAGTGGTGTAAAAATATTTGCTGACTTTTTAGGTAAAGACATAATTACAAGAGCTGCAGTTACAGCCATGGGTGCAAAACCTGGTTTAGTTAAACAGTTGCCAGATTTTAAAGATTGGAGAATGTTTGATGTAAACAGTGATGACCCACTAAAGAAAAATTTAAAGAAGATAGACAATGTGTTTTCTTTCTTCAGAGAGGCTGGACCACGAAGCGCGAATCAATTGTTTTTGGATACAGAGGCACAAAACTTTATAAAGGGTAAACAAAGACAAATAGAAAAATTAATAGATTCCATAGAAAGAAAATCTTACGATCTAGCAAATGGTTTTTTAAGAAGATACAATACATCTAAAACGTCTCCCGCTGGGCAACAATACATACTAGATCAAACTTTAGCATATTTAAAAGGTCAAATAAAATTAACTCAACTACCTCCAGAAATACAAGAGGCGGCAAAAGCATTAAACAAAGAGTTTGTTGAGATTAGAACATTGTTTAGAGATGTTTTGCCAGAGGGTAGTGGTCTTAGAGATTTTTTAACGATGAATTTAGGCTCGTACATGAGACAATCTTTTGGTGTTTTTACAAACCCACAATTTAAACCAGATCCTGAACTAGTTGAAAAAGCAACCAAGTTTATAGAAGGCAGAATAAGAGCAAACGAGTCATTAGTTGAACTAGCGGCTAGAGTTTCCAATAAACCAACAGACGAGGCAGTTACAGATTTTGCAAGAAAACAAGTGCAAGATCTTTTAGCAACTGCAAAAGCAGAAGGTTTTGACCCACTAATACAACTTCAAAGAATAGCTAGAGAAAATTTAAAAATGGACGATTTAATAATACAAACAGGAGAAGAACTACCTGCTGTAATTAGAAAACTTCTTGGAGAAGAAGACAGTTTGAGATCTTCTGTTTTACAAACGACATCTAGTTTGCTCACACAAGCAACTAACTTAAAAAACTATGAAAGAATTGGTGAGTTACTATTAAGAGAAGGTAGATTGTTTGCATCAAGAGACGAAGCCATAGCTGCAGGTATAGTTAATCCGCTTGTTGTGGGCAGAGTGCCAGGACTAGGGTTACTAGAATCGGGGATCACGAATTTGTACGGGTCACGAGAGGTAACCGACTTGCTTAGAGGCACGGGTGGTATGCTAGATAAGTTTATGCAAAACTCAATATACCAATCAATGATTGCATACAAAGCTGGTGTGCAAACAGGTAAGACAGTTTTATCTCCAGCAACACAAAGTCGTAACTTTTTAAGTGCAGGTGCGTTTGTTTTAAATAATGGTTGGATAGGCGGTAAAGCGTCAGTGACTGACGCGTTTAAGATAGTTTTAGATGACGTGTTTGGTGCTGGTAGAACACTAAACGAGGTAGACTTAATAAATAATATAGCAAGAAAATCGGAGCTCGGTGTTATTGATGAGAACATTGTAGCATCAGAGTTGACAGCTGTGCTGTCTGACATCAAGAATGGTAAGATTGGCACCATCGCACAACTAACAACAAGAGCAGATGACTCAGCGTTAATGAAAACTGCAACTAGATTGTACTCTGGTGGTGATAATGTGTGGAAGTGGTATGCTCACGAGTATTTGATGTCACAACTAAAAGGTGCTTTTAAAAACGTAGACGAGGTTAAACGTGCTGTTCTTGATGATTTTGGCATAGACGTATTTAATCCAAAAAATTTAGCAGAAGCTGTTGAAGAATACTCTGCTTTATTAGTTAGAGAACTAATGCCTACATATAGTAAAGTGCCACCTGTTATACAGGCGATTAGAAAGATACCTTTCTTTGGTAACTTTGTATCGTTTCCTGCAGAAATACTTAGAACCAGTGTTGCAACATCCAGTCTTGCTATGAAACACATAAATTCTGGCAATCCAACACTTAGGGCTATGGGACTTAGATCACTTGCTGGTCAAGGACTTACACTGTTTGCGTTAAATGAGGGTGCAAAAGCTTTAGGTCATGCATTTACAAATGTAACACCAGAGCAAATAAAAACTTACAAAGAAGAATTTGGACCTGCTTTCATGAGATTCAGTGAGCTAGTTCCAATTAGTAATATTGATNAACAAAAAGGCACGTTTAAAGTTTTTGATTTGTNTAGATTTAATCCATACGATTTAGTCACAGCAACGGCAAACAACTTGTTGGTTAGAGCAACCGATCCACAAGCAACACTAGACCCTGATAAAATAAAAACAGATGTTTTTAAATCATATTTAAACGCATCGGGACCTTTGCTTGATTTAGTAAACGGAACACTATTAGGATTCTCTATTGGCTTTGAGGGTATTGCAGAAATATTTGAAGGCAGAACAAAACAAGGATCTCCTATATACTCAGAGAGTGATAGAGACATAGAAAAACTAGATAAAGCAATAGCACACTTATTAAAAAAAGATGAGCCTGGTATACTTAGCACAGGTAGAAGAATTCTTGATGCCTTTGAACAAGACGTAACCGGAACAGGACAAGTTATTAAACTTCAGGATGAGGGCTTTAAATTATCTGGTGGGTCTTCAGTTACAATTGATGTGCCAGGATCTTTTGCATACAAGATCAGTGAGTTTAAAAATACATTTAAAGAACCAAAAGTAGCAGAGGGTTTTTATTCAACAAAAAATTATCAACAACGTGGACCAGCACAATTAGTTCGTGAGTATAATCAACAAAACGAAGAGGCGTTTAGAGAACAATACAGGTTCTACAGAGCCACAAGAGCTGCACTAGATTCTGGACTTATGAATAGAACTCAAGTCATCACCGCGTTAAAAGCTAGAGATTTGTCAAACACCGCCATAGCTTCTATTTTGTCTGGTAGATATGTCCCACTATCTTATGGTAAAGATGCATTGATAGGCCGTTATAATAAAATTAAGTCTGGGCAACCTAATAAAGTGTTTAACATAAATGATTTTGTGCCTATTGGTGGTTTAGAACAAGTAAAAAATAAATGGAGACAAATTAAGTTTGAAGACTTTGAAAGACAAACAAGAGAGCCTGAACAATTACCTGATGTATCACAAATAGAGACACCAGTAGAAGAGAAACCCGTTGCAACTAAACCATTACCAACTAGTCCTGACCCAGCGCCACCGCTACCACAGGCAGCTGATGTGATACCTGCCACAGGATTGACAACAACAGAAACTGCTTTATTATCACCGTCTGATCAGATTATCAGACAACGACAAAGAGGTATCGTATAATGAACGACACAGTCAAAGGCATAACACCAGAGGGCGACAGAGAGCATATTATATCTTTATATGGACATGTAAAAGGTGTAGAGCGTGAAATAGAAATAATTAAGACAAACCATCTAAAACATCTAGATGAAAAAATTTCACACGTACACTTAGACGTAGAAGCTTTGGGGGGCAAGATAGACAAAATCTATTGGGTAGTTCTTACCACGGTGGGTGCCGTTGGTTTAA
>FUFK010062559.1_pt1 | contig 20065 bp, 20 predicted proteins | sample 1021851 | NCBI WGS metagenome assembly FUFK01 (sample SAMEA51879418, study PRJEB19060) | metagenome
GGCATCTGCACCATGGCTTTCAACCTTAATGGCTTTAACTTTAACCAGTCCGTCGTTGATGCTAACGGCAAGATCGTTCCAACATGGGCTGACGTATTAAATAGAGCTAACCTAGGCTTTGAAGTAATGCACGAGCGTAATGCTCACAACTTCCCACTCGACTTAGCATCAGCTGAGTCTACAAACGTAGCATTAACTGCACCACAAATAGCATAACCCCGACGTCCGTTCATCGCTTATGCGACGCATGTCATCTAGTCATGGAACGGGGGCTAGGTATCGGAGGAAGCTATGACAGTAACTTACGTTTACCGTGGTGTTACATATACTAAAATCGTTAAGTAAATGGCACATCAAAGCTCGGTCATGAGAGCAGCAGTCACGAGGTTAGAGCCTCAGACATACCCTGCTCCAGAACCAGAAAACAAAACTGAAGAGAAGAAAGAAGATGCTCAACTAGAGATNCCTTCTTACTAAACAGCCGGGGAGCACCTCAGAGTCGGACTCCCCTGCCATTGGCATAAGCCTCTACGGAGATACCTGATGCCGTCTAGACGGTGGGAAAGACCACAAAAAATCTCGAGAAAAAAATTAGTACTAAGCAATATTAATCTTTTTTAATCCATATCAATGGCTCAACAGAACAGTACTCTGACTACGGCTCTTACACGCCCCGGTCAGAATAATAGCACAGGCGATTCCCGTGCCCTTTATTTAAAGCTGTTCAGTGGAGAGATGTTTAAAGGCTTCCAGCACAATGCTATAGCTAGAGACCTTGTAATGAAGAGAACACTTACAAACGGTAAGAGTCTTCAGTTCGTCTACACTGGACACACAAAAGCCGAGTATCATACACCCGGCAACAGCATACTAGGTAACACCGATGGTGCACCTCCAGTATCTGAGAAGACCATCACTATTGATGACCTTCTAATCTCTAGTGCTTTCGTTTATGAACTAGATGAAACACTAGCACACTATGAATTGAGAGGAGAGATCTCTAAGAAGATCGGTTATGCTCTTGCACAAAAGTACGATAGACTCATCTTTAGAGCTATCGCTAAAGGTGCTAGACAAGCTTCTCCAATCACTAAGTCAGGCTTTGTCGAGCCCGGCGGAACACAGATCAGAGTTGGTACAAACAACCAAGCATCTGACGCATACGTTCCAGCTTCTCTAATCGCAGCTTTCTATGATGCAGCTGCTGCTCTAGACGAGAAAGGAGTAAGCTCTGAAGGACGTGTTGCTGTGTTGAACCCAAGACAGTACTACGAACTTATACAAGGTGTAGGTTCTAACGGACTCATCAACAGAGATGAGCAAGGTGGTGCGTTACAGTCTGGACAAGGTATCATTGAAATTGCAGGCATCAAGATCTACAAGTCAATGAACATTCCATTCTTCGGATCATACGGTACTAAGTACGGTTCTGCATCTGCAACAAACCCCGGTGTAACTAGCCCCGGAAACGTAGGATCATTCGTTGGTGAAACAGCTGAAGACGGTAGAGCTTCTGTAACTGGTATCAACAACAACTACGGTAACTCATCTGACTTCGCTAACAGCTGCGGACTTATCTTCCAGAAGGAAGGAGCCGGTGTTGTAGAAGCTATCGGACCACAGGTTCAGATCACTTCTGGCGACGTTTCAGTTGTGTACCAAGGTGATGTAATCCTAGGTAGACTCGCAATGGGAGCAGACTTCTTAAACCCTGCTGCTTGCGTTGAGTTAATCGCTGGTGCTGCTACTGGATCTACAGGTAATGCTGTATTCGGTGACCAGTATCCATCTAACGTAACTACTTCATAGTAGATTTTATTTTTTTTATACGGGAGCTTCGGCTCCCCTTTTTTATTATGCCTTTTCCAACCACAAACACTACACAAGAGCTGCCAGCTGTAAACCAAATATTAACATCCTGTGGTCAGGCTCCTGTAACTACACTAGACCAAACCAACCCGGAAGTTGCGATTGCCTATGATACACTGTTACAGGTGTCTAGAGAGGTACAATCCGAAGGATGGACTTTTAACAAAGAGTACCACTATGAGTTTAACCCAGATAACAACAAAGAAATACTCATACCAAATAATGTTATACAGATTAAGTTAACAGAAAACGCAGCAAACCAACCTTACCATGCGGTAAGAAGATCAGGTAAATTATACGACAGACAGAACCATAGATACACATGGGAAATTACACCAGTTGAATGTGATGTAATATGGGAGTTTGACTTTATAGATTTACCAGAACCGATACAAAATTATATTAAAGCCAGAGCTGCTACTTTAGTATCTGGTAGAATAGTAGGAGACGACGATCAGTACGCACGTCTACAGCAACAAGAAAGAGAATCAAGAGCTGTAGCCTTAGAGTATGAAACCAGTCAAGGACAGTTTACAATGTTCGGTCATCCACAAGACGCTCAGAACTACTATCAAAGTTATCAACCATTTCACGCTTTACAACGATAATGCCAGCAGTAACTCAGCGAGTTGACGATTATCTTGGTGGAGTATCTAGACAATCAGATGATAAGAAACTTCCCGGTCAAGTCGAGGAGTGTATCAACGGTTATCCTGACCCAACCTTTGGTCTAACAAAAAGACCCGGGTTTCAATGGTTAGGAAATCTAGGTACTGGCACTACTTATGACAACTCAAAATGGTTCTTTATTACAAGAACTGAAACAGAAAAATATATAGGATGTATTACACCAGCAACATATAATACTGCTACTCCTCCAGTTTTACAAACTAACGGAACTATTGCAGTATGGAACGCAGCAACTTTTGCAGCATGTAATGTCTACTTCGATGCTGTACCTTGGGCTGCAAGCCAAGCTTATGTTGAAGGAGATCTTGTACAGAATGACAGCGGTAAGGTTTATAAATGTACCAACGGTGGTACATCAGCTTCTTCTGGTGGTCCTACTGGTACAGGTTCTAATATAGCAGATAACACTGTTAGATGGGACTATCAACACAGTGGACAAGCTCAAGCATATCTTGCAGAAATAGACAAGAATCAGTATGATGTACTTACAATTCAAGATAAGTCTGTTATAACTAATAAGTTTAAAACAACTGCTGTAACTACTAACCCTAGTTTTACAGCTGGTAAACAGGCTACAGTTAAGATATCAGGTACATCAGTAGATACTACATATAATGTAAGTATAAGTGGACAAGCTATTTCAGCATATACGTCACCTAGTAATGCAACATACGATGTTGTTTTAACAGAACTTAAAACTCGTATAGAAGCTTTAACTATATCTGGAGTTACCTTGAATGTAACTAAAGTAAAAGATAGTTTACACATAGCAAGTTCAGCTCCTATTACTATTACAGGTTCTGGTGGACCATTCAATACACAGTTAAATGTATTCCAAGATCAAGCAGCTACTCTCGATGACTTACCTAGTGAGTCAAAACACGGTCATGTAGTTAAAATTATTAACAGTGGAACTCTTACAAGTTCTTACTACTTAAAATTTGTAGCTACTGATGGAGTATCTGGTCCCGGTTATTATGAAGAGACCATCGGCCCCGGTATGTCTACAGGTCTAGATGCAGCAACTATGCCACATGAGCTGGTTAACGTAGCTGTAAATAACTTTGTATTTCAACGCTCTACATGGATAGAACGTAAGGTAGGTGATGATACTACAAACCCACACCCATCTTTTATTGGTAATCGAATACAACAATCTTTCTTCCATAATAATAGATTAGGATTCTTAGCTGCTGACACAGTTATTCTAAGTCAATCAGCTGACTTCTTTAATTTTTACTCTTCATCTGCACAAACTTTAACGGACGCTGATCCGATAGATTTAAGTGCAAGTACCATTAAGCCGGTTGCACTTCATAGTGTATTACCATCTACTCAGGGTTTAGTACTATTTAGTGCTAACCAACAGTTTTTGATGGGAGCTAACGATGGTGTACTAACTCCAGCTAAAACAGTGATACGTACCATAGCTAACTATGAGATGGATACGATTATAGACCCTGTTGACACTGGTACTACAATTAACTTTGTAAGTAAAACACCTAGTTACACTCGTGTCTTTGCTATGGTTACACGTGGAGAAAACGAAAACCCACAGGTAGCTGACATTGGTAGAATTGTAAACGAATGGATACCATCTACAGTTGATACATTAATAGCTAGTGCTCAGAACCAGTTTATTGCGTTCTCAGGACAGAGATTCAAGATACATATATTTCTTTAGATCATATGCAGAAGGTAAAGAGATAAAACTACAAACATGGTTTAACTGGTTAGCACCCGGTAATGTACAGACTATAGCTACAGACTCTGACGAACTGTTTGCTGTAACAAAACAAGGTGGACAGTTTACACTTAGCAAAGCTAGTTTAAGTCAAAGTCCAGAAGATGCTATTATTGTTAACAATGATGGTCAAAGACTAAATCCATGTATAGACTTATATGCTACAGCAAGCTCTGTTTCATTTGACACAGCTGGTAACTTTAGTAAATGTTTTATACCATACAATGATGCCACTAGACTGACACCTGTAATAATCATTAAAGGTACTACAGCTACAGGTCAGTTTATTGAATCTGGATTTACTATATCTCCAGAGCGTGTAGTAGAAAATAATAACACATATTTTAAAGTACCGTTTAAAAACTTGACAAGTATTGCTAGTGATGTTATAGTAGGATATAAGTATGACCTTGATGTAATATTACCTAAGACATATTACAAGATAGATGATGATATGAAGCGTAGTGACTTTACTGCTAATCTCACAGTAGCTCGTATGAAGTTTGCTGTAGGGTTGTCAGGAGTTATGGGTTTTAAATTAAGATCTAAAGGTGTACGTCAAGGTAAACGTATCTATACAGCAGATGGTACTACTACAGAATATCCTTGGATTAATACTGATATAAATTATATTGACGATGACCAGATAAAAGTTAAACTTAATAATGTGGTGACTACAGGATTTACAGTTGATAGAACTGGAACTTTACCTAAAATTACATTAAGTTCAGCCGCTTCTGAAAGAAAACTACTGAGTGGTAATGGTTCTACTAAAACATTTGACTTAACTTTTACACCTAATAACTTTGATATAATGAAAGTTAAAATAGGTGGTAATAACTGGACAACCACTAACCCTATCGGAACATCAACTACATTAACTGAAGGTACAGACTTCACTATTAACGGTCAATTTATTCACTTTACAAGTGCACCAGCAAGTGGTACAAATAATATACTTGTCTACAGTGCTGATGAAATACTTATATACATTGACGAATGGTATAATTTAAACCCAGTAGTTAAAGCTGACCAGTATCTAGCTAATGATATACCTATATCAGATCATACTATATTTACATTACCTATACATCAGAAAACAGAAAACTTTACACTACGATTATTTAATGACTCACCGTTCCCTGTCTCTCTTAACTCTATGATGTGGGAAGGAATATACTCACCTAGATTTTACAGGAGAACATAATGGCATTACAATTTATAGCCCCGTTAGTAGGGCTTGGATTACAGATATATGGAGGTAATAAACAAAAGCAAGCTGCTAATCAAGCAGCTCAGGCTCAGAATGAAGGTGTTGAAGCACAATATCAATACGACCTCGCAGCTTGGGAGATGGCAAAAGAATCTGCTATCGCCAAGCGAGACTATGCTGTACAAGAAATAGAAGAGAAAGCTAGACAAGAAGGCTTACTTGCAGCACATAAAGATGCAGCAAATTTACAGACATATAATTATAACTTACAGATACGTAATCAACAGCAAGATTTGAATGAACGTATGTATGCTAAGTCTGAAGATATATTTGTTAATCAGCTTAACATCAACGCACAGAACGAACGATCTGCTCGAATGGATGAGAGACGTAAGCTACGAGAAATAGAAACAGAAAATAGATATCAACAGAACGAAGCTTATATAGATGCTTTAGAAGCTGAAGGAGCAATACGAGCAAGAGGACAGACAGGTAACACAGTTGATAGGCAGAAGAGCGTAGCAGCGTTAGAAGCAGCTACAGCTATGTCTTTACTTAACCTGTCCCTTGACAACGCTACAGCGGCTTCTAGAAGTGCTATACAAGCAATAGGCACAGAACGTGTGGTCCAAGATCTTAACGCATATGCAGCTAAGATGTTAGATCCCGGTGTGATACCAGAACCAGTACAACCATTACCTACTCCACAAGCTACATTCTTATACCCAAGAGTATTTGAGGATTATGACTTCGGACCTGAGCCAATTAGAGGAGCTATGACTTCTCCATCAGCAGCGTCTGCACAAGTATGGGGTACAACTATCGCTGGACTTGCAAATCAAGCAACCAGTTTAATAAAAGCATTTGATATAAGCTAACTATGGCAACAAAGAAATACCTAACCAAGTACGCTAGGGGTGGTAATATCCAAAATACAAGGCTGAACGACGGCTTACGAGCCATGCAGATTCAATCGCAGACACAAACGTCAGCCTTAAAGGATTTAAGAAATCAAGCAGCTAAACAAGCTGCACAATACAGCACAGGTTTAGATCGAGCTGCAAAAGTAGCAGAATTAAACCGTAAATTGACACGTGAGATAGAAGTAGAAACTCCTGAGAAGTTACGAGCTGAGGCACTGAAACGTAATAATCTTACAAACCAAAAATCAGCTGCAACTAAAAAAGCTGAGTACGATAAATTAGCTGGTGTATGGCAGAGACTATCTCCTACACTAGCTAAAAACTTTCAAGCTTTAGCACAGAAGACTACCGATTATTACCAGACTCAAGCTGGTATTGAAGAATACAACAAACTTGTTGAGGAAGGTAAGGTTAGTAGTATATCTGCTTTATATAAGAAAACAGAGAGTCAAGTAGATTTTTTAAAACATTCTCAAAACAGATTTAAAGAAGCTTCAGCTGCTGCAAAAGGAGATATTGCTGCAAAGCAAAGATTTGACTATCTTACAAACACATTTGAAATTAATAATCCAATAACTAAAAAGTTATTCTTTCAAGATTATGTAAAAAACTTTGACGGATTTGAACGTGACTTTATTAAGTTTGCTGAACAACAAGGCATACCTGTAAATAAAAAAACTGTTATGAGCTTGTATCAGTTCCGTGCTATGGAAGTGATGAAGCAATTTAATATTAATCCTAAGTCTGAACTTGGTTTTAAAATACAGAAGTTACACAGACAAAAAGGATTTACTGCTGAAAACCAGCTTACACTTGGTGAAGATTACGAACGTAATACACAAGTTATAAATGGTTTTAGTAAACGTATTAAAGCTCTTTCTCATGATGATGCAGCACAGTTTTCACGTGCAGACTTTGATACTGATGCAGAATATGAAAGTGTTAAGAAAGCATTTTATGATAGAAAGAACGCATTATTTATTGATGTAATATCTAGTGTTAATGCAAGACCTGTACAAAACAGAGATGGTAGCTATGCACCACCTGTAATACCTAACACTCGAGCTAACATCGTAGGATGGGCAAAGAGTGAGATGGATAACTACAATGANTTTCAGACATATCTTAGAGCATGTNATGGGTGTNACACCTGANANTCCTNACGGATATCTNATACCCGGTGCTGANAAAGATNCACCTAANAATCATATACTTGCNAAGTTTCCATATCTAANACAAGANCTANCTGATGACTTTGCTGAAAGATTNAGAAAGAAANNNNAAGATCAAGAATACACTNAACAAAGCTAGNTTNCANAATGATGCACTTAAGTATCANNANAGAATGAATGANGGATACTANAAAGANAATCCTGACGCATTTTTTGCAGACTGGGAAGCNTCTAATGGTAATCANTATGCTAGAGAATTATTNGCTGGTAGNCTAGGATTTAAGAGTCAGTANATNAATGCTGAAACACTNAGTTCTACAATCGTACANGCATATAAAAATGGTGACATGCGATTAGTATATCACGCATGGGCAGCATTACCTGACGAACAGCAGAAGATAGGATTTATCTATGATGATCTNAACGGTCTTGCACAAGCAGTAGGTGTACAGTTTGAAGACTTAGATGACCACATCAAAAAGATTACAGATGCTACAATAGACGAAGTAGAGAAGGACGGAGTTTTAGATAAAGCTGCTGGTCCATCAGCGTCTACTATGGCTGACTACATGAGATCTGAGTTACTATCACGTTATGCAGCTGATCGTAATGGTACACCANCAGAAAGATATGCACGTGCTAAAGAGTCTATAGATAAACAGCTAGGATATGTCAATGGTGTTCTTGTCAATTTTGACAAAGATGGATATCGTGGATCTGGTTTATTTAAACAAAAGCAAGGTAAATCTGGTGCAACNAATAGAATTATATTTACACGATTTGCTGGAGAAAACTTTGGTAACATATCTAGNTTTGANATTGANGCNACACTAGGTGATACAAAAGGACANNCAAGAGTNAANGGANTNNTAGATTTAGTNNCAGNNGATATGGNATCTAATANNCCTACNATNAACAACACACACTTATANAATTTACTTAAGACAGGTAAGACAAACAATGCTNTGTTAAATAAGTTAATGGATGAGAGTGTACTACAAGGNGTNCANAAAGAAGATTTTGTAAATACANTNAANAANACAGTAGATGCAGATGCTANAACAAAGAAAGCAGTCATGCAATGGGGTGCTGACAAATGGTGTGACGAGATACTAGGTGCNAGAGCAGCTGGTATGTCTAACGATCAGAAAGCTTTACAAGTATGTGTAAATGCAATCGAAGCACANTTTGATATGCCTGCATGGGAGTTTCTACTTAACGCTAAAAATAGAGAACAGCTACAGAACTAATGGAAGAAGAAACATACGTTCCCGGCGAACTGGTCGAAGAGGAACAACAAGCCAAATCAGCCCAACCTGTATTCCCTGCTCCTTTCGGATACAAGTTTGGTAATAGCTCTGTAGACTTATCTATAGAGGACAATCATACCACTATGAAAGATGAGTATAACACATGGTGGAATATGAAAGGAGAAGAAAGAGACAAAGCACAGGAAGAATTTAATCAGAAATACTTTGGTATGTCTACTAATGAAGTTAGACAAAACAAACGTAGCCAAGCACTAGAAGCTAACAATCCACTTGCAAGATTAGATAATACATTTCAAGGTTTATCTGCACCCGGGCTAGGTTTAGCTGACTTTGTAATGGATGCAGCTGGTACACTTATACCCGGGTTTAATAAGGTAGACGAAAAGTACGATCAAGTTACAATGCTTGATAACCCTACACATCAGGGTATTAGACGTATATCTTCTATTGTATTACCTTCTATTTTAGGCGGTAACGCAATACAGAATCAACTTAATACTAAATTAGCTGGTGGTGCATTATTTAGTAAGCCTTGGTTTACAAAGCTAACTGCTAGCATGGCTGCACATGGATTAGGAGACACTGCTATATTAGGTCTGAGTGATGTTGGTGAAGATGACACTTTGACTGATACCTTAGTACAATTTTTTCCTGATACATTTGGACCAAAGGGTAGATTACCATTACCACAATTATTTCAGACTACTACAAGTGATAGCCCCGGTGTAAGAAAGGGTAAGAACATGTTAGAGTCTGCACCATTTAGTATATTTGGTAGTGTACTTGGAGCATTTCTTGACATCAAAGGTGGTCACAAGACCTTGGACTGGATGATACCACTTGATGAAAATGCAGCAGCTTACAAGCAGCTTAACATACAGATGGGTGGTGATCCTGACAAACTAATACGTATCGCTGAAATAGATGAATTATTATCACTAGGTAATAAAAATCTAAGTCGAGGTATGGAAAGACAGCTTATCAATGAAAAGATAGCATTAGAGGAATCTTTAGCCAACATTGATAATATGGATGACTATTACCGTAGATATGAATATTTAGAGGATGTAGAGACACAGGCAGCTATTGAAAGAAAAACTGCTAATAACTTTGAACAGTTAGAACTTAACATTAACGGACTAGATCCTGACTTAAATGCTGATATACTTGATGATGCAGCAAAAGCAAAGCAAAGCGTACCTCCCGGTAACGTAGCACGTAATATCGCAGATACTACAGCTATTAAAACTGGTACATCTAAAGGAGATCCAGCACCTATTATTACAGATTCTATGAGACGTAAAGGTCTTATGGTAGGTTCAACAAGTCGTGATGCTGTAATGGGTGTAACGGAAGCTGCAAGAGATGGCTGGTAGATTTGATGCTATTGTAGATGGTATTAGATTTAGTGCTAAAGAAATGAACGCAGCAGCATGGGGTATATATACTGACATTATAGATCCAAATAAAACTGTAGATGACATTAGAAAACTATTCTTAATAGATAGAGATGTTAAAAATTTAATGTTAGGTAAGTTTAAAGTTGAAGTTATAAACGAAGATCAGGCAAGAGCAGCAGCGTTTGCTATGCGTGATCTTGTTGACAGATTCTTAGGCAGAGAAGTGACAGCATCATCTGGTAGAGTTATGGATACTCTAGGTAGAGAAGCTGCTACTATTGCTCAGTCAATTACAGACATGGCTCCATACATAGATGATAACAGAGCTATGGATGTTGTACTTGACAAGCTACTATTCTTAATGGATGAGTATGCACTTAACAAGTATTTATCTGGTTGGTCACTACGTAACAAAAACTGGTTTGACCAAATGCCACCACGCACTATGGAAGAAGGTATAGAAACATTGTTATCTGAATTTCAAGACAGCAGAAAACTCTATACATGCTAAAAATATAAAATTTACAAACGAACTAAAACGATTACGAGAAGTTAATCCTGACGCTTTACGTCCACTAATTGACGCATATGCACACACTAGAGGTGATGTAGATAGTCTTGCTAAACTATATAAATGGGCAGCAGAACANATTACACCACTTGGATTACTTAAGAGTCCTGACCCTAAAAACATGAACTTGTTTGCTAAGGGTGCATGGGGTGTTAGATATAACAATATGTTATCTGGTATATCAGCATTTAGAGCTGGTATAGGTAACGGCTCACAGCTTATACTAAGACCAATCACAGCTGTACTAGGTCACGCTATTAAGGGTGACATGGATGGTATACTTAGAACTATATATTATAATGGTGCTGTATGGGAAACTAACAGACGTGCATTAACTGACGCATATGAAATGATGAAGAAAGTTAACCAAGATCCTAATGCTATGTTAAGTGCATTTCGTAAAGATTATGTATTTAAAACAGACAAGGCTTGGGACATCATGGAAGATGTTGCAAAGTTATATGAGAAAGATGGTAACTGGGGTAGAGCATATCAGCTTAAAACAGCAGCTACTCTAACTCAGATGTCTAAAATGAAAGGGTTACGTTATGGCATGACAGCTATGGTATTCCCCGATGTCTTTACTAATACTCACAACGCACATTACTATTCACGTGTTAAAGCATATGAAGATGTATTTAGTGAGTATGGTTTTGCAGACTGGCAGAAAATCTTTGAAGCTGAAAACAGACATTACAAAAACTTTTTTGATGAAAACGGATTAGTTAAGGATCAAGTATTAAAGTCATTCTCAGGTGAAATACAACTTAACCTAGATGACGGTGTAGCTAGTTATCTTACAGAAGCTACTACAGCATATCCTATACTCAAAGAATTATTAGCCTTCCCACGTACTGCATCTAACTATGTTAAAGCTGCATTATCTTGGACACCTATAACTCTTATACCCGGTATCAATAAGTATTCTAAAACTATATATGCTAAATCAGCAGACGATATAGCAGCAGCACTTATGGAACATGGTATAGATGCAAGTAAAGAACCATTTGCAGATGCTATCTTTAAACAGATACAAGCTGAGTATGTAGGTAGACAGGCTTTTAGTAGCATACTTACAGCTACATTATGGGGTTATGCTATGGGTGGTAACATTCGTGGTAATGGTCACTACAACGCATCTAAGCGTAACAAAGAAAGAGACGAAATGGGTTACGTACCTAAGACTATACGTATCGGTAATAACTGGTATAGTTATAAAGGTCTGATTGGTGTTGAACATATACTTACACTCATGGGAGATCTTGCATATTATGCAACTGACATGGATGAGCATATGATAGAAAACTTTATGTCTAAAGCTACATGGACTATTGGTGCAACATTCTTAAATGAATCACCATTGACTATGATAGAACCTTTGTTTGACGCATTAAATGGTAACGAACGTGCATGGGCACAGCTAGGAGCTGGTCAGACATCTTGGATACCAGCGAGTGGATCTCTAGGTGTACTTGCTAAAGCTATAGATTCTGCACAGAAAGACTTAGCTGGTGAAGTACAATCATTCGTAGCTAACAGGCTACCCGGATTCAGAAACATGCTACCAAATCAAATAGATATATGGACTGGTAAGGCACTTAACGACATTGACAACCCAGTACTACGTGCACTTAATGCAGTTAGTCCTGTTAAGGTAAGTGGTACAAATGAGCCATGGCGTGTATTTTTACGTGAGATACGTTATGATGGTCTTAGCATGTTGAAGATGGATAGCACTGGATCATACGAATGGAAGCCAGAAGATAGAGAACAGATAAATAAATACATAGGCGAACAACAGTTATTTAAACAAGTTGAACGCTTAATGAAAAACAAAAGGTATCAGAAAGAGATTAATGCTTTACTAACGTTTAGACGATCTAGTATCAGAAGAGCTGATGATAGAATTAAACTTAAAACTGAACTACTACCTATACATCAAGAGCTAAACATGATTATACGTGAAGCTCAAAAACTAGCAGAGGCTCGATACCTCAGCGAAAATCCTAACATTGAACAATCTATTATTAATGCTCAACTTGCAAGAGATGAGATGAAAGTAGGTAACGTAGATGAAGCCGCCAACATACAAGAGAGGGATTTAAAAACACGAGAACTAATTAATTACGGTAACTAATATGAGTGCTGTTACACAAAACGAATACACAGGTAACGGGAGTACAACTACGTACTCCTTTACATTTCCATATCTTAAGGAATCAGACATTAAAGTAAGTCTTGATTCGGTTGTTACTACGGCATTTACTTTGCCAAACGCAACAACCATACAATTTAATACTGCTCCCGGTAGTGGAGTTAAAATCAAAATATTTAGAGAAACCAGTGTTGATGATCTAACAGCAACCTTTTATGCTGGATCAGCTATCAAATCAGAAGATCTTAACGATAACTTTACACAAAACTTATTTGTTACACAAGAGGTAAACCAGAGAGCTATGAGTTCTCTTGGTGCTACCATGACTGGAGCATTGGAGATAGGTTCTCAAGGTTCTCTTAAATTTGAAGGATCAACTGATGATGCAAACGAAACAACTCTTACAGTTACTGATCCTACTGCCGATAGAACTATCACACTTCCTAATGAATCTGGTGAGGTTGTTCTAGATACATTACCATCTGCTAAGATATTTGTAGGTGATAATACTAATAAAGTTTCAGAAGTTACAGTTACTGGTGACATTGCTATTAGTAATACTGGAGCAACTACAATTCAAAATGATGCTGTTGAAACCAGCATGATTGGTGCGAATCAAGTTACAACAAGTGAAGTAGACGATTCACTTACAAATACTAATATTGCTACTAATGCAGATATAGCAGTTAGTAAATTAGCCCCGGGTACAACAAGACAGGTATTACAAACTAATTCTAATGCTGATGGAGTTGAGTTTACAGATAGTTTAAATTTACAAGGAACTCTTCAAGTAATAGGTAATACATTTTTAGATGCTAATACTAATGTGGCAGGCGATCTAAAAGTACTTGACAGTAACACTGAAAGATTTAAAGTTAACAAATCCAACGGTGAAGTAACAATAACAGCTAGTGATGCTACAAGTGCCATTACAAAAGTTTTAGTAGAAACTGGAGATGATAATAAAATTCAACACGGTAACGCTGCTTCTGTACGTACATTTATAAATGTAGAAGATGGAGCTACAGCAGACCAGTCTGCTAGTGACGAAATAAAAACTGCATACGAAAACAATGCTGATAGAAATGCTTACACAGATTCAGAAAAAAATCTTGTTACGTTTCTTGCAGGCACTGATACATCACCGGCTACACCTACAACATCTAGTGTTCAAAATCAACTAAATAATAAGCAACCATTAGACGATGAGCTTACAACTCTATCTGGCATGCAGGCAGCAACAGCATCTAAACTTGCTGCTGGTACTGATCTTACATCTGACATTGCTGATTTGAATATCGTTGATGGTATGACTAAGGCTACGTCTTTAACTGCCAATAGTGATACTGAGTTTCCAACATCTAAAGCTGTAGCAGATCACGTTAAAGATGTTGTTGATTCTGTTGGTGGTTTTAAAGTAATAGCAAATAAAGATTCATTCCCAACATCACATCCAGATCCAAAAGGTGATGCTGGTATGGTACTAAGTCTCGTAGATGCTGACGGTCTTACAATAGACGAGAATGGAGTTAGTGGTAATGCTCAAGCTGGCGGTTCAACTGTAACTATTACTGGATTCCCTACCAGTGTAAGGGGTGGTGCTACTAATGTAAACGGTACTACAAACGCAGCTACTCATACATTAACTGGAGATTTACAGCTTTTAGTACAGACAACGACTACTCTGCATACTTATACTTTTTATAAGTTTGTACCTAACGACTCAGACGTACTTAAGTTAAGTGATGATATTAACCAATTTAATGCGAGATACCGTGTAGGAAATAGTAACCCTACTAACAGTTTAGATGCTGGAGATTTATTCTTTAATACAGCTACATCTAAGTTATTAGTTTATAATGCAACAAACAGTGCATGGGAAGAAGCTCAGTCTATAGGTAACTTCTTTATATCTACATTTAGTGAAGCATTTGATGGTAGCAGAACACAGTTTACTCTATCTAATGCACCAGCTAATGTACAACAGATACTACTATCAATAAACGGTGTTATACAAAAACCCGGTACAGCCTTTACATTATCAGGCTCGACAGTTACACTAGCCTCAGCTCCAGCATCAGGTACAGAGTACTTTGCTGTAGTTATGGGTAGTACAGTTAATATAGGTCAACCAAGTGATAATACAGTAGATACTGATGTTTTAATGTCAGGAGCTGTAACTAACGCTAAGGTATCTAGTGCAACAAGTGATCGTATAGCTGGAAGTAAAATTACTCCAGATTTTGGATCTCAAAATTTAAGCACTACAGGAACTGCTGCAACTGGAGCTTTAACCGTAACAGGAGCTATAGCTTCAACTGGAAATATAGAAATAACTAATAACGGTCCCGGAATTACCTTTACTGATAGCGATCATGATAATGATTTCTACATTCAAGTACAGAGTGGTAATTTTAATATTGTAGATTCACAAGCAACAACTGCTTCACCAGCTGTAGATTACAGATTAAAGATTGATAGTAACGGTAACATTAATGCAAACGGAAACTTAATCGTGCATAATGGTTACTTTCAAATGATGGATCAAGATATTTATATACCATCTGCAATTAAACATAATGGTGATGATAATACTAGCATAAGTTTCCCTGCTGATGATGTAATTCAACTTACTACAGCAGGTCAAGATAGGGTTGCAATAGGTTCAACTGAAGTTGTAGTCAATGATCCGGGAAATGATATAGATTTCAGAGTTGAAGGGGATACTAACACACATGCCTTATTTGTTGATGCTTCTGGTGACAATGTTTGTATAGGAACATCTACACCCGGAAATTCTAGTGCAGACGATTTAACTATACAAGCTCCTAGTGGAAGTGCAGGTGGTATTACAATTCGTTCTGACTCAGATCAAGGTAGTTACATATATTTTGCAGATGGTACAAACGGAAATGAACAGTATAGTGGTTTCATTCAATATCTACATGGTTCAGATTACTTTAATTTCGGAACCGCAGGTCAGGATAGATTTATAATTGGGCCTCAAGGTCAGTTTGGAATTGCTGGTACAAACTATGGTAATTCTGGTGAAGCATTAGTTAGTCAAGGTAGTGGTGCAGCTCCTCAGTGGGCATCAGTTTCTAGCGTAACTACAGGAACGATGACTAATGTTGACTCAGCAGGGGCCAGTCAAGTTTTTAGTGGTATACCAGCCAATGCAACTCTTGTACGTGTTCTTTATCAAAACTTATACGCCACTGGTGGTGGCCGACCAATGTTTAGAGTAGGTCATTCTGGATCAGGTGGAACAATTTTAACTTCTGGTTATAAAGGTTTCTCAGGTTATTGGTATAGAAATTCAACTACTTTTGGAGTAAACTCTGAAACCAATTCAACTTTTATTCCAGTAGTACATGGTGGTTGGAATCACAGCTCTTATCGTTGGAATGGATACTTAGAATTAGTAAGAGTTAGGCATAATAGTAACAACACCAGTCAACTTTGGATTTCACGTGTCTACAACCATGAAAATAACTCAAACTATTGGGGTTCTGTTGGTGGTACACAATATAATGTAGAGTTTTATAATCAAAACCAAATTTACATGGGGGATAATATTGCTTTAGATAGAATAGAAGTAAATGCAAACGGCTCAAGTTCTGGTGAAGATCTAAGAGGAAATGTAACCCTTCAATATATTACATAAATTATGGCAAAAATTATAGACTGTATAACAGGATCAGTTATAGGTGAAATGGAAACACCTCCTGTTGAAAATAAAGATCTTGAACGTGCATGGGCAAATTTAAGAGCAAAACGAAATATGTTATTAGTTGAAACTGACATTTACGGTTTATCTGATAGAAAAATGACAGTTGAAATGAAAAACTACAGACAAGATTTACGGGATTTACCAACTGTTACGACAGATCCAACTAACGTTGTCTGGCCTACAAAACCAGAATAAATATGGCATTAACAAAAATAGAATCAGCAGGGTTAGCTAAACCAGTAGATCTTGCTGAAGTAGAAAAAATAAGATTTGGAGATAATGCAGATCTTCAAATTTGGCATCAAGGAAATAGCAATATTGGTGGTAGTTCCGGAGTTATGTATTTATATAATACCGGAGCTAACGCAACTGATCTTGATGTTAGAGCACAAAATGATATTCTTTTAAAACCTCAAAATGGTGCAAATGGAATAAGAATTATTGGTGAGGGTGCAGTAGAGCTTTACCATAACGGAACTAAAAAGGTTCAAACTACAGACACTGGTGTAAAAATCGAGAGTGGTCTATTAGAAATAGCACATACATCTTGTCATCTTGACTTTATGGAAACCAGCACCACAAACCATAGACTAAGAAATGGATCTGGTAATTTTCATATACAAAGAATTAGTGATGATAAAAATACAACAACAACACAGTTTCTCGTAGATGGTGGTACAGGTGCTGTAGAGCTATACCATAACGGAACTAAAAAATGTGAAACTGCTGCTGATGGTTTAAAAATGGCGTCAGGTCAAGGTATCAGCTTTCATAATTATAATAGTGGTACTAATATCGAAAGTAACCTTTTAGATGACTATGAAGAAGGTAATTGGGTTCCTGAGTGGGGTGTATATGGTGGTGCTGAAGAGGATGGTACATTTACTTATTATGTTGATAACAATAACATAACTGGACAGCATGGGAACTATGTAAAAGTAGGTAAACAAGTAACTTGTTGGTTTTATATCAATTATCATAGAATATCTACAGTACCAGATGGCACTTATGTCAGACTTAAAAATTTACCCTTTACTGTTACGGACCTTAATGCTAACCACTATGGTGCTACTGAAGGAGCAACAATGGTAATAAACTGGAAGCATTTAAGTGGAGCTGGTGAAGGAGGCGGTGGAACTATTACAGGGTTTGCACATAGAAACCGAACTCATATTTTACTCGGCAATAAAACTCAAACAGCTGTAACTGCTTTTACACCAGCCGAATGTTTCGGAACCTCAACTATTACTTCGGGGACTAATCAATACTATATGTATGGTCAAATTTCATATACTACAGCATAATGGCATTATCAGAATCAATCGAATACGACAAAATAGAAGTTGTCGGTCAATATAAAGCGGTACAAGTCCGTGAAGCAACAGTCATTAAAAAAAATGGCACAGAATTAACAAGAACTTATAGAAGATATGTGTTACATCCAGACTTTGACATAAGTAAAGAACCTACAGAAGTTCAAACAATATGTAACGCAGTATGGACGGATGCAATAAAAGAATCGTGGAAAACATACCAAGCATCCGAATCCCGATAGTAGAACAAATAGAAACTATATCTATACCTCTACCTACTGCTGACGTACCAAGTTATGTACCTTTAGTTGTACCTCCTAGTGATCTTAAAGAACCAGAGGGTACAAAACCTGTACAGACTGAGGAACTTCCAGCACCTGTATTAAACTTACCACCCCTACCACCTATACCAATACCACCAGCTGAAGTACTTGGCCCTACAGTTATTACAGCTGTTACAGCGGTAGCAGCTACAACTGTAGCAACTCCTATCATACAGGATATTAAAGAAAGAATAACAAAGTTCTTAAATAATAAGATAAAGAAATGGAAAGAAAACCGGAAGAAAAAAAGGGACTCTTTACAAAGCTCAAAGAAAACATAGATGACCATGATGAACAGATGCAGATACTAGGTGCGATGGTGCGTCTAGGCGTTGTTATCTGGTCAGGATTTATTATAACTCTTAATTATGTAGAGTTACCTATGGTCAAAAAGTCGGGTGCTTCAGCGGATATCACGTTCGTGGCTTCGGTCTTTACGGGTGCACTTGCCACATTCGGTTTGACTACAGGAAATGGCAAAAAAGATAAAGAACAAAAACCAAAGACATGAAGAAACTGATTCTTCTCTTAGCATTGTTATCACCCGCAGTTGCAAGAGCGAATACTGTCACGCCCCAGTTTACTACAGGGTCGATGAACAGTACAACTACAACAACCCAAACGATAACTGAGGTCGAGCAACGTCAGGTATACGGAGCTGCCATAAACACATGGAGTGGCAGTAATATATCAGCGGCAGCTAGTGCTGGTATTGCTGGTGGAGATGCAGTATTTACTGTAACTGATACCACATTACCTTGGAACTTAGAAGTTACAACTAGAGCTGCTGGATTAGTTGAACAATGGGATACTACAAGAAACTATACAATAAACTCTACTACTACATCGCTGTCTGTCTTCTCACAGTAGGACCAGCGTTTGCAGAAGGAGATACAAATAATAGCTCAAATCCTGTGGCAGCAGCTACAGGTAATGTGACAAACCAAGCCGTACAGTTTCAGAACAACGGCTCTATGTCACGTCAAAACTATGGTCCTAGTATATCATGTAATGGATCTACTATGACATTTAGTCCATTTTATATGGGCAATCACACGAAACCTTGGGAAATGAATGAAGATATGGGTATGAACCCTAGTAGTTATACCTTATCAGAAAACTGGGGTTTCCAAGTTAACTTTATGGTTCCTCTTGATAAACGTGGTCTTGAGCAATGCAGACGTATTGCCAAGCGTCAAGAGGAGAAGATGCAATTAGATTACGAACTTGTAAGAGCATTAAAATGTGCAGAGTTACAACGTCAAGGTTTTACCATAAGACCGGGCACACGGGTAGCTTTTCTGTGTCAAGACATCGTACCTATACAGTCATTACTACCACCTAAACCGAAAGAAAAGAAATTTGGATTTTTTTAAATGAGTACACTAACACTAAAATGGGAAAGAGAAGCTAAAGCTAAGATAGCCGCAGCTAAGAAGAAAGCCCCTAAAACTAAAGCTAAGAAAGAGGAGACTAAATAATGTTTGCANTNNTNAAACCNCTNGTNNTAACAGGNNTAAAAAGCGACAAGTTTAAAAAGTTNGTAGTNGANNTACTAGAAAAGNTAGTNGAGTCTACAGATAACGANCTNGATGATAGAGCACTACAAATAGTTAAAAAAGGACTAGACATAGAATGAACGAAACCACGAGGGTAATACCTAAAAAGGCTGCTGAAGATAAGTTTAA
>FUFK010050202.1_pt1 | contig 20062 bp, 20 predicted proteins | sample 1021851 | NCBI WGS metagenome assembly FUFK01 (sample SAMEA51879418, study PRJEB19060) | metagenome
ACCTCGATATCAAAGAACATCACATTCAGTTTTGGAGTCTCCTTACCTAGGTAGTTCTCCTCCAAGCATCTGAATACCGGATTGATATCATGTTCATAAAGTTGCTTGTTGGATCTTATCCTCTGCTCCTTGATGAATTCTTTATTTGTCTGGCACATTACTCTCTGCAATGGTTCGCCAGTCATGCTTCTGTGTTTACCTCTGGCGTCCGGATAGTAGAACACATACCTTGCGTCGTACTCCACGAACACCCGACCCTTCTTTGGATCACGTTCTACAACGTATATCTTGTCTTCGTCCTTCTTGTATAATGCGTCAATGTAACTCATGCTATGAATACTTTATATAAACCTATCGTGTTCATTGTTGTAAACCATGCCGTCAATGTGCTTAACCATATCTGCCTACGTCTTATACCTGCGTACAACATAGTGCTTGATCCGATCCAATATATCGGAAACACAACTGTCATTATAGGATTTGGAGAAGTAAATGTCAACACACAACTTCCAACTATGGTAAATGCTACCGATACGACTTCAAAGTAAAATGCTGTTGGATCTGATTTGTAACTGTTTACCCAAAACTCTTTGAGCAATTTCAACATTAAAGTTTACCGGCTGAGTTCAGTATGCTTTCTAGTGTGTCCATGTCATCAGCGATGTTTTGGTAGTTGCCTCTGTGAGCAACAGATATCGCCTTGTTGATCAGTGCTGGTTTGAGTTCCAGTTCTTCTGCTATTGCTTTTACGGTGTCTTTTAGACCTGATCTAAGATCCTCGACCTCTCCTAGTACCTGTGACCCCTGTGAAATGATCTGGATTAGTTTTTGTTTTTCTGCGTCATTGAAGTTTCTTACTGCCATTGTTTTCTCCTGTTAATATTTCATTGGTAAGGCTGTCTACTATTATTTACACTTTTGTTATAAAATACGTGGAAAATGGGGTCAAAACAGTCTGTTTTGACATGTTACTACATATCATAGTATCTTTTGAACTCACTTATTGAAATATGAGAACAATTTGCAACTTTTTTTAGTTGTTTAGGTATAAAATCGTCACCGTCTTCAACTATTCTAATATACTTCGTTCCAGCGTGTGATTCACACGTTGACGCAGTTTGTCTTTCCCAATTACCAAAATATGTAGGCGGTTCATGAGTTTTTTTGTAGTTTTGTGTTCCTGCGTACAAGTTATTTACCTTTGTTCGCTCTCCTTTTTCGTCTTTTTTTCCATGAAAATCAAATCCTAATATGTAAATTGTATCGTGTCCGTGTGTGCTTGCCAACCATAATGCTGTAGGTCCACTACTCCAACCTTTACTTGGTTGAAAAAAATTAAAGCCTTGCATTCCATGATATGCTTTATTAGGATTTGTCCATACCTCATTTTCCATTTGCCACTTGTGTTGATTGATTTCAAGTATCATTTTAACATCTACAGCAACAAGATAGTCAGGTTGGTAATGTCTATATACTGCATTACAGGCATATACCTTGCCGTAGTTTTTTAGTGAGTAGAGGTCAATGTCTTTACGACTCTCGCCATTTCCTATAACGAAAGCTACCGTCATTGGTTTACCTCTTTATACTGCTTCTGGTTGTGCTGGAATCCCGTACATTTGTCTGACAAAATCTAATTCTTTCTCCTGCTCTTCAGCATGAACTTCAGACGCCTTACGGGCTTTATTGATTTGTCTAAGTGTCAATCTTGTTTTACGTGTGTCATCACGCTTGACAATACTTTCATCATCCGTTGGATCATAAGTCTTATCTTCGATAGGCTCGATGGTTTGTTTGTCAAAATAAAATAATTCTCTAAGTATCATGCTATTATTTATGCTTCCGGCGTTGGCTCTGCATCACCTACACCAGCATCTCCTCCTGCACCTGTTGTATCAGTTGCTCCGGCTGTTACAGTTGGATCTTCTCCTTCAGGGGCTGTATCTGTTGCACCATCAAGGTCTGCTCCTATACCTGCACCACTTATTCCTGCACCTCTCATTTCTCCTTGTGCATCAGTTGGTGGCTTGGTTAAGGTTTCGTCATTTTCTTCTTTCCAGTATCTTTCGTTTTCGGCAAGTTCAGCATCTGACATACCTAAGAAACGTTTCATTGCATATCTATTACTAATAAATGGTATAGCTTGTATTTGTGCAAACGTTCCTATTCTTTGGTTATCTAATTCAGACTGCCTATAACTTGCAAAGTTTTGTGGAGGCTGGAATAATAAATCAAACATTGCAATATCAATGTTGACTCCTTTTTCTAGTAGGTAACGCTTAAACTCTTGATTGAATACTTCAATTAATAAGTTCTGCAAACGCTCGCAGTATTTGTTAAATCTCAATTCTTGAATATATGCTGTACCTACTCTACCATCATTAAACTGACTTTGTCCTTCGTCTTGTGCGGCCGCTGGCAAGTATGAACTAGGAATACGCAAACCCCTAACTAATTTATTTGTAAAATATTTTAGATCGTCAATCTCACCTAAGTTAGTACCACCTGGCAAAGTTTCAACCTTTGATCCACGTCCTTCAGCTGTCTGTGGAAAGAAGTAATCTTCGTTTGTTGAAAGAGGATTGTAAGCACTATCGATTACTGATGTGCCTCCACCAGTTTTTGACGGNATACGTCTCTGATGGATCTCTGTTTTTACACGTTCTACGAACTGCATGGCCAAGTGTGATGGCATGTTACCAACATCTACGTAAAACACTCTACGCTCTGGAGCTCTTTGTGTTCTGTAAATTATGATAGCATCTTCTAATAATTCTTTTTGTTTGTATACTTTAAATATAGATTCTAATAGAGAGTTACCAAAAGGTGCATTGTTATCTAATCCTTCAGATAAACTTAAATGTACCATATGTTTCGCATCTACGGCAATTTCTTTATTTTTATCTATTCCAAATCTTGTTGAACTGCTTTGTGTTGATGTATTTCCAGTCATACCCCTAACACCACCTGTTAAGTAACCGTCACCTCCTCCTGTAACATTACCGTTAGTAGTATAAGGTGTTGTTGCTACTTTATCAACAAAATTTAAATTAATGTCTTTTACAATATATTGTTCTGGTTTCTTTCCTTGAGATTCATTTACAATTATGCTTGATACCTTTGCAGGGTCAACATGAAACCAGTTTGTTGTTTCTGGATCTCTAATAAAAAAAGCATCTCCAAACTTAAAAACATTACGCACAATTTTAAACATGCGTGTTTCAAAGTTGTTAGATTTAGTCCATTGTTGCAAGTATTGTTCTAAAACTTTTATTTCACTGCCTGTGCCTTGTGTTTTAAAATCTAATGTAAATGATGTTTTATTCTGACTATTTTGTTGCGTACAAAACTCAGCAAGTATATCTAATGCCGCATTTACTTCAGAATCTTGATCCATTACATTATATTGTCCATAACGTTCTACTCTATTAGGAGCACCTGTATATACATCAGGTAAGAAGCTTGAATAATTAGTTCTAGCCGGTCCTGGTTGAGATCCTGTGTTACTTAAAGGACTACCGGTTCCGCCTTGTAATTGATCAACTGTAGTAAAATGTCTTTTCCAACTCATATTCTATTCCTATCCTGCCATCACGTTGCCGTTTAAAGCGGATATTAATTTGTTACTTTTTTTCGTAACTTCTATTAGCTCAGCTAACTGTATATTTATAGCATTTGCGCCTGCTTCCTCTAAATTTGTGGCTACTTGTTTTTTGGCTTCATTTGATTCTGTTGTGTTTTTGGTAATTGCTTCTTCAAGATCTTCTGTAGGATTTGAATCCATTTTTGTTACACTTGCTACTTCTGTGTTTTCGGATGCTGAATCTCCGCCTCCACTAAACAAAGATGATAAACTTTTACCTTCTCCACCTAACCATTTTGGTAGATATTGTTTGAAATTTGGAAATTCAAATTCAAAATTAAATAGTCCAGCAAATCCATCTTTGATCCCTTGCCATGCTTTGCTAATTGTGTCTTTGAATCCGTCTATAGTGAAAAATTCCTTAATGTTGTCCCATCCAATAAATGCAGTAATACCTGCAACCAATAATCCAGCTAATCTCACCCATGGATTTAATTTTAATAATGCTACAGTCAAACCACCTACAATTCCAACAAAATCCATGTTTGTAAGTAAACCTGCGAAGAAGTCTTTTGCGAGTCCTCCCAATTTACTCATTACATCGCTAAATGCACCTGAAAAATCTCCATTCAGAATTTTATCTACTAAAGGCTTAATATGACGATCATAAAATTCTGATAGTGCATTCATGCTATCTTCAAATTTCTGCCTGCCGCCTTCTTCCCACCAACTAGTAATGCCAGTGATCATATTTTTTATCTTGTCTATTAATCCTGTGCCAATGTCTCCAGCCTTAGTGGAAAGAGTACTAAACCAACCAGTAATCATATCTAGATAACTACCCCAATCAACTTTCATAATAGCGGCTTGTACTTCTTTTAATTTTGGCATTATTTCAGATGAAAAATATGCAGATGCTTTATCATAATAACTGTCCATTTCTTCAACTGACGGAATTAAGTCACCTATTGTGTCTGTAATTTTTTTAAATACACCACTGTCTACAATGTCAGCTATAATTCTACCCTTAACATTATTAAGTGCTTCTTCTGCCTGTGCAACTTTGGCTGTCATTTTATCTCTAGCGGCCTGTTCAGCATCAATCGTACCTTCTTGAGTTTTTTGTACTTTCTGTAATTGTCCAGCTATTTTCAGATATTCACCAGTTGCAGTTCCTCCTGCAATTGAAGCCTGTACTCCTGACTGTCCTAGAGTTTTTGCAAAAGCGGCGCCATCATTAGCTACACTTCGCATAAAGTTATTGGCTTGTTCTGCAGTCATGTTTTGTACATTTGCCGCTTGTTCTCTAAAGGTTGCATTGTTAGCCATTAACTGTTGCGTCAATGGATCGTTTGCAACACCATCAGCCATATCTACCAATGCGGCTTCTAACTCAGGTGATACAGCCGCCACCTGTGATAATCTATCTCTCAGATTGTCACCAGCTTCAGCTATAGCCATTTGTCGTCTAATATCTAGTGATGCGGCTTTTTGTTGTGCTTCTATGTCTTTTCTACTTTTACCTGTAAGTTTTGCTATCTTATCTAATTCTTTAGAATATTCTAATGAACCTTGAATTAATTGTTCTTGTGACATAAATTGTCTTCTACCACTTAACTGTGTAAGTTCACTGTAAGATATCAAATTTTCATTTAGTTCTTGTGTTGTAAAACCCATGGCCATTAGGTCCTGGCCTGCTGTGCTTTGTCTAAGTTCCTTACTTAATCTACCAAAATTTCTAGCACCGTCTTGAATGCTATTTCCAAATATTCTTATACCTTCTGCATTAGATTGTAATAATTGTGCGAATTCTTCTTGTGGTATTGCTGACCTACCTGCGACACTAGCCAACTCAAACATGTTATTACCAAAACCGGCACCTATTGTAGATAGTTCTCTAAATACATCAATCTGTCCTTCAACTGCTGAACTTAAAGCCTGTAACTCACCTCCGAGTATAGGCACATGCTTTGCAAAGTCAGATATCCTATTACCACCAAAAAGCAGTTCTCCTGCAAAACCGGGTATTGCTCCTACTACACTACCAATTGCTGATGTAAGAAGATTAAAAGCACCGCCTACAAGACCTACAGTACCTTTTGCTAAAGATCCTAAGGCACTAGTGGTTTCATCTGATTGTTTACCTAATTCGTCAATGCTACCAGCTGTTTCTTCGGCTTCTTGCCCTAATTTTCCTGTGCCGCCTGCGCCGCCGGTCTTTGCTAGGCCACTACCGCCGCCTAATGCTTTTAATATATCTTTAAGGGTTTTCTCAGAAGCGGCATTTTCTGCAACTACTTCGCCAACACCTGGAATGTCAATTTTTACCTCAGCCATGAATAATATACTCTGTTTATCCTATACCATAAATACTATGCTATATTAATTATATTTAGCAGGAGAAATAAACATGGTAGATAACTCGAACCCAACAATGGGTACTACAATACAAGGGATTCCATCTGGAATAAACGCACCTGCGTCAAATCCACTTGCGAAACACCTAAGACAACCGAAAATCTACATCAAGTTGCCTAGCAGAGGAAAATACTGGCCAAAGGGAGCATTAGAAACTCCTGAGTCTGGTGAATATCCTGTTTATGCAATGACGGCAAAAGACGAAATACTTTTTAAGACGCCTGATGCGTTGTTGAATGGACAAGCAACTGTTGATGTAATACAAAGTTGTATGCCAAACGTTAAAGACGCTTGGAAGGCACCATCTATTGATATGGATGCAATGTTAGTTGCAATCAGGATGGCAAGTTATGGAGAATTACTTCCTATGAAGGGAATGATTCCCGGTACAGACATCGAAAAGGATTTCGATCTAAACTTACAACAACTGTTAGATAACTACACTGGTACAGAATTTATTGATACTTTTAAAATTGATGGATTTACAGTACAGATACAACCTGTTAGTTATAAAACATTAACACAACAAAGTGTTAAGGCTTTTGAAGAACAGCGTATTTTTCAAATAGTTAACAATGAAGAAGCTAAACCAACTGAAAAGCTAGAAGCATTTCAGAAAAGTTTCAAAGCTCTTACTGAACTAAACATAAGCATTGTTGTTGAAAGTGTTACAGCAATCCAAATTGATGGAGAGCAAGAAGCAGTTGTAAACAAAGCTCACCTTAAAGAATTTATCGAAGGTGCTGATGCAAAAGTTTATAATCAAATTACTGAACACATTGGAAAAGAAAAAGATAAGTTCCAACAGAAACCTATAAAGATTGAATCAACTCCTGAAGAACAGGAAAAAGGTGCACCTAAAGTTTATGAGATGCCAATAACATTTGATCAATCAAATTTTTTCGTCTAAGGATCTTAGCGTGGCCCCTCGATAAAATCCTAAGCGAGGTTAAGCTCCTAGAAGGAGAGGTGAAACAACTTAAAGATACGTTATATCGACTATGTTGGTATATGCGAGGAAGTGTTTCTATATCTGAAGCTTTCATGTTATCAAGAGAAGATATTGATATCATAAATGAAATAATTAAAGAAAATCTTGAAAGTACTAAAAAGTCTGGAATGCCTTTAGTTTAGGCTTTAGGATTTTTTGATTTACGTTGTAACGTTCTAGTTCCTTGAACGTTTGGCTTTTTGTTGCCTGACATACTATAATTTCCTGCCATAGGTTTGTATTTTTTTTGAGCTCCTGGAGTTGTAGGATCTACATCTTTAACTGCTCTTTTCTTTGTAGCTTTTCTCTGTGTAGGTGTAACTACTGTTTTCTTTGGTGTTGGTTTTTTGACAGGAGCAACGTCAGGAGTTCCAATAATTTTTGTAATTTGATCAACAGCATCAGGACCGCCTGCTTTGATATCTTGTGCTAGTTGTGTTATTAAAGGATTTCCTAATTTTTCTGTGCTACCTATTTTTCCTGTTTTATCATCTACCCATTGTCCGCCCATCCAAGTATGTCCTTGTTTTTTTACTCCAGCCATTCTATTTCCAATAGTTGGTCCATCTTTCGGAGCATCTTTACCAGTAGGTTGTCCCGATTTAGGAGTGCCTGCTACTGATGGTTTTGTATCGCCAGCAGATTGATCATCTGCAGGTTTAGTAGGAGCAAGTGCAACGTTTTGTTCTTGTCCTATTGCTTTGATGTTATCGTTACTGATTCCTTGTCCACTTAATAGATTGTATATGGATCCTGCGTCAGTTGGCTTGCCCATCTTTTCCCAAGCCTTGTTTAATTTTTTGACAGTTACTTTTTGTCCTAATTCTTTAGCAGTTGATTTTACTGTTCCTGCTACAGCACCAGCACCTTTTTTAATACCGCCTGTGACCGAACTTACTGCTTTTCCTAAACCACGTTTTGCTTTTGCACCTAAGCTGTTTGGATTATCTAATTTTAATTCACCCTGTCTTGGATCTTTTTCAAGTAAGAACTGTTCGTATAGATATTCAACAGTCCCTTCATAATCAATATTTTCTTTTTTATCGCCGCCACCTTGGAGATCTAATTCAAGTTGTTCCTTTTCTTTATTACTAATCGGCTTTACATTATGCATTTTTTCTTTGTTTGAATCTACTGTTTGTAAAGCACCTTGTGCCGCCGCCGCGGCTGGACCACCAATGTCCATAATTTTTTCAATTGACGCATCTGCGTTATCAAGCACAGCAATCGCGGCATCTAATTGATCACTTGTCAAAGCATCTTTTGGAATATTCATAACTGTTTTTGCAAGTGCAGTTAAGGATTCATTTTGACTCTGTGTTGTTGATAAGAATCCGTGTAACTGTCCTGCCGCTTTGTAGTATTCCGGACTAAATGTTTCTGCATTTGCCGCCGCATCAGACAATGCTTTGTATTGTGCGACTTGATCAGCAGTCATTGTCAAATCATAATTATAATAAAATCCGTTGATGTTGCCAGACATCTTTAAATTCTGTGCGCCATCAAGCACCCCTTTTTCAAATCCTGCATCTGCTACTGCGCCATCTACCGCGTCTTTAAAGTTTGCTTTTTCAAAAGCGTCCATCATTGCGTCTGCTTCTGCTTCGCTACCAGTCGCAATATTATCAATCATATTATCTGTTAAGCCTTGAATTGCCAAACCAGCAAGAGCACCATATGCCGCTGTCTTGGCTGACTTACCAACTGCTGTTGAAAGTTTTTCACCTCGTAATAATTCTTTAGAAGCTCTTAGCACTAAACCTGCCGCGGCACCACCTGCTGGTCCACCGGCAAACGCCGCTACTGTTGTAAGTATACCAACTGCTAAACTTGCCTTGCCCGGATTATCTTTTGCCCAGTCAGAAACACGTTTAACACCTGCCGCAACTTTTGAATCACTATCGCCTATCTTCTTTTTAAGTTCTTCAAACTTTGCATCCATGTTCTTGATAGGTCCGGCCTTTTGTGCCATCGCACCAAGTTGGTTGATCTTTGCATCTACTTTTTTAGCAATATCTACAGGAAGTTTTGCAACAGAGCCTACTGCACTTCCTACTTTACCTGTTAGTGTTTTATTATCACCACTGGCAATGCTTTGTTTTTCAGCACCCTTGAATATTGCTTGTATCTCGTCAGCTGTTAAATTAGCTTCAGAAACTTTTTGAAATTCTTCAAGCAAAGGCCAAAGTTCTTTTTCCCATCTGCCTAGATATATTTTTTGTGATTCTGTAAGTTCTTGATAACCTTCTGTTAGTATTCGGCTAGTTCTATTGTCGTATGATATTGCGTCAACTATTCTCATTTTATTGCACTCGCTAACCTGGCTTTTTCTGCTTTAGTTAATTTCTTTACTGCCGCTATTACGTCTGGATTAAGTCCTGGACCTTTACTAGCACTAGCTGGTTGTGGTTGTGTTGGAGCCCCTGCTGTTGATCCGTTTGTTGATCCTGCTGGTGCTGGCTGTCTCATAAATTTTCCAAGTCTTGACTGTTGTTGTCCTCCACCTGCTTGTGCTTGTCCTGACTGTGTGTTCGCCGCAGGTTGTTTAGTAGCCGCCTTCTTGGCGGACGGTGCGGTAGCAACGGCAGTCGGAGCCGCCTTAGCTGTGTCAATAGTTGATTGCAGTATTGCTTTTTCAACAGCTTTATTATCTATTACACCAGAAGCAGGTACATTTACTGTACTCATCTTCATTTTCGTAAGCCAATTCTTTAATTCTTCTGCAGGAACTTGATTTTTAGGAGTCTTTGTTACACCTAAGTGCTTTCTGAATGCACTATAAGTTGCATTTGCTTTGTCGTTAGTTTCAGCACTACCCTTAAATCCAGCAGATGTATCACCAAATGTGACTTTTCCTAGTGCCTTTGTTGCTAGATTTTTAAGACGTCCTACGGGTCTTTCGTCTAATTTGTTAGATTCACATATAATATCGTAAATTTGCATGTTTTAAAGTCCAGTATCGTTTTATGTATATATTTAGTCTCAAGCTACTGAATTAAATAATCAATCATGATTACTCGATACGAGATTGTGGATTCACAGGGCAATGTGAAAGATACATTAAATTCCCAAGAAGAAGTGGATTATTACATACAACAGATGCGTGAACAGTATCCGCATGAACAATTTACAGTGAGATCTACACAAGTAAGTCTTATTCGTCCTGGACTTGGACGTGATCCTGATTTACACTAATGGATTGATACTTCGTATCAATCGTGTTATCGCTATCGCTCTAACACTTGTTATTTGTCTAATATTAAGTGCGAAGCACTTACGTTTCATGTAGATTGTTCAGTCAGACGGAACCTACTAGCGGTTCCATCTATCTCAAGCTTCATGTGAGTTCGCACAGCCGAGACCGGAAGTAGGTGTTTTACTTGCTCCAGGGGCTCTGACCTTTCCCAACCTACGTCGACATCTAATACATAAAACTTGCAGAAAGTACAAGTATCCTGTATTATACCTCCAGCTTCGTTCCTTTGCAAGGAGTTTTTAGGAGCAACAGATTAATGGACTCGCTAGATTCTGAACATGTGTGTGCATGTCCTCAAAGCGGATCGAGCCTCCCCGATCAAACAGTGTCCGTATATTGCCTATAAATTTTTGAGTTGTTCTTGTAAAATTTTAGAACTGCCTACCCTTACGTTGATAATACCGTTGTAATATTCATCAGTTTCAAGTACTCTGCGGTCAAACTGCTCCTTTGCCTCTAAATAACTCATAGCACCTCTGCTTTTGCATAGGTAGAGTATCTCTCTGGTAAAGTTTTCTGGTCCTAGTTTTTCCACATCAGCGAGTAAATGATCTGAGGAACCCCAGTAATCTCGCCAATCGCTCTCAACTTTGCTTCGCCTTTTATTGACTTTGCCTTTTAAGGGTGGTCTGGTCTTCTTAAATTTGGCTAACTTTTTGCCTATATATTTTTTGTCATTGGTCTTATTAGTAATTAGATATACAAAGCCTTCTATATCAGTGGGTAATTCTGTAATTTCTTTTCCTTGATAAGTCCATAGCATATGGATACTTACCTAGCCTATTGTTCAGTGGTGTCAGATTTGGAATTGTGCTTATCGTGTATCTCATCCATGCGATCTTTTGCTAGTCTACGTATTTCACGAAGCCATTTTCTGCTTTCTCGATGTGTTCGCACGGAGTTTCTTGCCTCAAAGTTTTCGTTAGCCTTGAAGTATGCCATATATGCCTTGGTTAATTTATCATGTGTATCATCCATTTTGGGCTATTCCTATGATACGTTGTATCAAGCTGGCAAATCCAACCTGTCTCTGCATGGTTAATAATTCTTTTATACCTAATCCGCGGAAACTTTCAAGTGTTAAATTTGCTATTTCGCTTTTTTGTTCTCCATTCACAATATCTACAATTACTTTTGCTGTGCCTTTGGTCATGTATGATTCAGCATCATGCTGATATGTCATGGTCCCGTCATCATTTGCTTTACCTACTACCCAAAGACTACTTACACAACCTCTGATTTTATTTTCTTCTACTTTATGTTCGTTTGATAAAGGAGGCACTTCCTTGGCAAGATCAATTATATACTGTAATCTATCATGACCTTCTAAAGGAGACATTTCCTCGCCTCGTGATTTTATCTTATCTATTATCATTCATTATGTATTTCTACATCATTTTCATATGATGTGAATCCGTTTTCCTTAATTACTTTCAATACGTGTGTAACTCTACCAACAAGCTCATCTTTGTGCGATATCAAATATACATTTTTGTTACGTTCACGCCCCATTTTCTTTAGTATTGCAAGAGAGTTTTCAACTCCTGAAGTATCCATACCTGAATCAACAAGCTCATCAATGAACAGCAGATTAATGTTTTGATACAAGCTCTCCCAGACATCTCTGAAAGCAAAACTCATACCAAGGATTAATCTGTTACGCTCACCTCTGGAAAGATTATCGAAATCAAGATCCTGACCTAGCTGTGTGATCTCAACACTCAAGTCGTTCATAAACACAACTTGATGTGGCAGTCCTAGTTTGTCAAGATAATGCGTGAGCCTGTTGTTCAGATATGCCAAGTTTTGATCAATAATCTTCTTACGTATAAAACTATCTTTGTTTGTTAGTAGTTTCAACAAGAACTCTTGATGTTCTTTAAGATCATTGAGTGCATTGACTGTAGTCCAGTCAATTTCTTGGATTCCTGTGTTCTTTAAATCGTCAATCTGTTCCTGATAAGGATCAGTTTCTTCTTTTGCGTTTGCAAAAGCAGTTTTTAATTGTTCAACATTTTGTTTATGATCGTAAACTTCTTTGATTGTTTCATAAAAAGTTTCTGGTCGTCCATTTATATCACCTATACTTGTAAGTTCCTTGTTTACGACATCAAGTTTATCGTTTATTTCTTTCTGATACGAAACAGCATCTTCAAGCTCTTTGGTCTTTTTGTTTTCAATTTCAGTTTTTTTATCTTCCTGTAGCTCTTGACCACAAGCATAACAAACAGCGTTGTCAAGTTCCTCTATGTCCTTTGTAACTTTTTCTACTGATTTGTCTGCTCTCATAAGTGCAGACTCCAAAGTAGATGTTTCTTTTTTCAAATTTGTAATTTTTGTATTAAGTTCTTCCCAGTTTTGCAACTGTTCGTGTTTTTCAATTTCTGCATCAACATCAAGATGCTCTAGTTCTGCAATTCCTTTTTGTAGTTTATCTATGTTTTTCTTTTTGTTTGTGTCCCATGCACTTTGTTTTAGTTTTAAACTATCAATAGTTTCTTTTATTCTTTCATTACTTTGTTGTTGTGCATTTAGCTTTGCATTTTCTTCTGTAATACTATCTCTTGTTTGTCTAATTTTTTCTTTTAACACTTCTGCTTTTTCAGAAAGAATAGTAATACCAAGAAGTTGTTCAATTATATCTTTTTGATCACCAACCTTCATGCTTAGGAAAGGTTCAGTATAGGTGTTTAGTGCAAGAATATGTTTGAACATATTATGGCTCATGCCTAATAATTCATTTATTGTTTCTTGTGTTTTACGACTATCACCTTGACTTTCATCTGTCAATTCTTGTTCTTGATCATTGATATAAAATTTTAGTGTGTTCGGACCACGTCCTCTTTCAACCTTATAATCAATACCATCTTTTTCAAACGTTAGTGTAACCAACATTCCTTTGTTGTTGGTTTTGTTTATTAAGTTATTTTTTTTGATATTTGTCAAAGCAACACCATATAGGCCATAACTTAATGCATTTACTATGGTTGTCTTACCAGTACCATTACGTGATCCCATATCGTCACCACCTTGGTCAAGATTTTCTCCAAGGACTAGTGTTAATTGTTGTTTGTCAAAGTCAACTGCTTGGGTTTGATTACCCACACTCATAAAATTCTTTACTGTTAAGCTCTTAATCTTTATCATAGTTCGTCATATATCCTTAACAGTATGTTCTTATCATAATTTTCTGTGTCAATTGCTGTGATCTCCTTGGTTACGATTTGATCAACAGTTTCAAACTGTGTTATATCAATGTCAGTATGTATTTCTTCATCTTGTTGGCTAGGAATAAGTGTTATTTCTCTACAATCATAATCATTAACAAAAGTTTCTTTGATAAAACTTGCTTCTTCATAAGATATAGGCAAGTCAAGTGTAACTCGCAAATACATTTTACTTTTTAAAAGTTTTTCTTTGTCTTCAAGAAGTTGCGAGAGTTTTAAAGTTCTATATTTAGGACANTTATCCCAATCAATATACTCAGGTTCTTTATTATTTTCTTTATCAAGGATCATCATACCACGTTTATCGTCCCATGCATCTGCATAGTTGTGTGGAAATGCGTTACCCATATAATGGATTTTTCCTTGAACTTGTCTTTTATGAAAATGTCCTGAAAAGACATATTCTTGATGTTTAAAATGTTCAGCCTTCAGTTCACCAGTATCTGGCATTTGCACCATTGCATTCATGTAAAAGTTTGGCAATTCAAAATGTCCAAACATATACTTGGCTTTTATTTTAGAAATGTTTTTCCATTCGTCACCTACTAACCAAGGAACTAGAGCAACATCATCTTCTTCTAATATTTCGTCAACGTAGGTAATACCAGGAATATGTTTTCCAAACTCTAGTGAATAGATATCACGTTTATCTTTGTAATACAAGTCGTGATTACCTGCAAAAAAATAAAACTTGTCAAATGCCTTGCCAAGTTTTTCTAAACATCTTGTTGTGCTATCAAGAGTTTGAACATTAATAGTATTTCTGTTATGATGCCAATCTCCACAGAATATTCCTGTTTCACAACCATTGTCTTTAGCTTTATCAATAAACCAATCTACAAATTCTTCACAATCCTGAAGATGTACTTTACTATTAGACTTTAATCCTAAATGGATGTCCGTAAAAACTGCCGCTTTTTTAAACACTTCGTAATCCTTCCTGTGTCAGTATAACTTAAAAAACTATACTTGTCAATCTATTTTTCAGTTTTTTGGCTAGATACAGCGTGATCTTTAAGTTGACGTTCCCATTCACCTTGAGATTGTCTTGTATAACTAGGATTCATATGATTCATTTCTAGTATATCATCTCTAATGTTTTGATTACGTTTTTCTATATTGATTACTCTTACAAATGAGTTTGTTACAGCCGCAGTGTAATATGCAAATGGATTGTTTGATTTTGATTCATCAAACTGTAATCCAATTTGCGAAAGTTGTAATATTGCTTGTCCTCTCATTTCATCGTTATATGTATAACCTCTAACGTTTCCACGAGTTGCATATCTATCACAAAGTTTCATCCACATCATAGCAAGTTTATTTGTAGCTTGGCCGTGAGCCTTATTGAAGTATCCATTTTCCATACCACCTTCCCAATGGCTCTTGCCTACACAAACTAATGCTCCATCATCGTTATACTTGTAATGTTGAAAAGGAGGAAAGTTCAGTTTCGTTTTTGTGTCTGCAACTGTTTTAGGATTTTTCTTACGTCCTGGCTCGTCGGGTATATGATCATAAGTCATTATCCTAAATATTACATCTTCTTTTGCTATTTTTCTATAATCTACTTCAAATTCTGCGAGTTTTACTCTTTTGCCTTGTGCTTTTGCATTTTCAAATGCTTTTTGTTGTAATCTTTTTGCCTTGTTTCTTTTTGCTTCTGCCACTGTTCTTATATTAATTTTATCAATGCTAGGGAGAATTAAATCATATTGTCCATAATCAGGGTCAGTGTAGCTACAAAAAGTATTCTTCGATTTGGCAATTTCTGCCAATATGTCCTTGTTGTTAAGGTAATTTATGCGTTTATTCATGTTATCTCCAAAATACATACCACATTATAATATACTCTGTTAATTTTGTCAACTAAATAATAGTAAGGAGTTAACCAAAATGGCAGATACATATCCAGGTACAAATATAAGCAAGACACCACCAACGGGAACAAATGCTGGTGGGCAAAACCAAAGTTCAGGTAATGCACCAGATTTTATTACAAAAGGATGGGATAAAGCCAAAGAGTACGGACAAAAAGTTTTTGATGGCATAAGTGATGGTGCAGAAAATTTTATGTCCGATATACGTGGACAAAACTTGCCGACTAATTTAGAAGCTAAACCACCTGCCCAGCCTTTTTGGGGTGAAACCGAAGTAGAAAGAAAAGATTGGAGAGTCAGTCTTAGTCTCCCGCCAGGTGATGCTTTTCGCACATCAACGTTACTTGCTCCTCTAAAGGGCACACGATCCAAAATGGTTTTTCCTTACACGCCAACTATTATTTTGAGTCACACAGCGAGTTATAACCAAATAACTCCTATACATAATAATTATCCTTTCTTTGCGTATCAAAACTCACAAGTGGATCAGCTTGTTATCACTGGACAGTTTTATTGCCAAAATGATATTGAAGCAAGATATTGGATTGCTTGTTTACATTATCTTAGAGCAGTAACAAAAATGAATTATGGTGCAGGAAGTTTCAAGGACGGATTAGGATCACCACCTCCTATAGTAAAACTTAACGGATACGGAGAACACGTATTCAAGGACGTTCCTGTTATTATTACACAGTTTACAGTTGATATGCCTAATGAAGTTGATTATATAGGTACTGGTTTTGAAAACATGGAAAAAGAAATAGATGTAAGTGATTTTGCTCCACCTTCTAAGATACAAAGAATGGATTACACTTGGGCACCTTCAGAATCNCAATTTTCTGTAACATGTCAACCAGTTTACAGCAGAGACAAAGTTGAGAAATTTAGTTATACTGATTTCATTAATGGCAACAACTTAAAAGATGGATATATTTAATGTCAAGCAGTCCTTACAAAGATACACAATTTAGATCAGATGGTTCACTAGGTATACTTAAAATCAGACAAGTACCAGCTAACAGTGACGATCCGTTATATACTGTAGAGCCACAATATCATCACAGACCAGATTTATTAGCATATGATTTATATAAGGATCAAAGACTATGGTGGATATTTGCACAAAGGAACATGTCTGTAATGGAAGATCCCATTTACGATCTTGAATCAGGAATTCAAATTTACTTACCACAGCCAGCAAAAGTAAAACAGTTGTTAGGAGATTAAAGTGTCCGATCCAACAACGTTAATGAAACAATATGTTGAGAAGAATAAACAACAAATTAATGATGATTCTTTAGAATTTAATGATGGAGAATACGGTGCAACATCTCCAGTTAAGACAACTCCAGTACAATCTGCATTTGTAAAGCCAGTAATTACCGTAAAAGAACCGAACGGTGCTTTAGCTGACGAAGACGAACAGCTAGAACAAGCTGAAAGAGAAGAAGACGCACAGAAGGTTAGAGATCAAGCATATATAAAGTCTCTTAATCAATATAAAGCGGCACTTGGTGCAAGATTTCCTTTAGAAAATGAACTAGAAAAATTTGCATCTGTAAATCATTTGTTTACATTTGGATGTATATCAAGCGAAGAATTAAATTTTCCTGATTCAACTTATAGAAAAGATGGTTTGAGAGAACAACAAATTACATTTAGAAGTGGTGGTTCAGCAGGAACAGGTAAACCTAGAACCTATGCAGAACAAATACACAACATAGATGTTGAATATTTTATAGACAAGGTAGAAATAGAAACTTATGTTGCACCTAATCCTAAAAGTAGAGGCACAAATTTTCATGTGATTAGATTCGAAGTTAGAGAACCTCTAAGTATGGGATTGCTTTTACAAACTATGCAACTTAATGCCAAGGCCGCAGGTTATGTAAACTACTTGGAAGCACCTTGGGCCTTAATAATGGAAACGGTTGGATTCACAGACGGAGCAACTACGCCAACATATGGTCCTAGAAGATTGTTTCCTTTAAAGGTAGTAAACATCAATTTCACTATTGATACAGAAGGAAGTCTCTATTCATTTATTTGTTCGCCCTTTAATGATGATGCATTTTCTGACCAAGCACAGAGTATTCCGGCAGATTTCAAAATATCAGGAGCAACTGTAGAACAAATGTTGCAGAGCGGATTGCAGAGTCTTGCAACCGGCTTAAACACAGCTATGTTAAAATCACGAGAAGAAAATAAAAATAGACAGGAAATAGATGTTGATGAATACATGATTATTTTTCCTGATCCAGACAAAGGAAGTGATGACTTCCTAGGTTTTGAAAAAATAGATAGCACTGCATTATCTGGAGATTTAGCATTTAGAGAATTTGATGTAGATGCCGCGTTTGCTACTGTTGATAATGCAAACGGGCCAACAGGTTACAAAAATTATTACGACCAAGAAGCACACGCTGGAGAATTTTCAAACATAACTTCTGCAGATATCAAAAGAAGTTTTGTTGAAGGCAGACTTGGATTCAGTGTCAAACGATCTAATCTTAGTGAAGCATTAAAGAAAAAATTTGCTGGCAGTAGTGGATATCAAAACTCAGTTGGTAAACAAGCTATCAATCCAGGAGATGATCCCTTAGGACAAGGTAATGTAAACTTTGGAAGACAACAATTTGTTCACAACAAAAAAACAGGAATAATGACTAGAAAAGGTACACAGATTGATTTAAAACAAAGAACATTTAATTTTAAAGCAGGAACCAAGATACAGAAAATTATTGAAGAAATTGTTTTGTTAAGTGATTTTGGAAAAAGGCTTACAAAAGAAGGCGTAACATCTAAAGATGGAATGGTAGAATGGTTTAAGATTGAATCACAGGTGTACGTGTTAGACAGTCCTGCAACAGAAAAAATCATGGGGCGACCTCCTAGAATCTATGTGTATAAAGTTATACCTTATAGGGTTCATAGATCAATATTTCAGATGCCCAATGATCCACCTCCGGGTTATGATGAACTTGAAGCACAAGCTGTGAAACATTACAACTACATGTACACAGGAAAAAATAAAGATATACTTGAATTTGAGATTACATTTGATAATGCATTTTATGGATCTATTGCAAAAGATCAAGGAAACAACAGTGGAAACAATCAGCTTTCTGAACAAGGAACAAATGTAAGACCACCTGAATATGAAACACAAGGTAATTCTGTAATTAATGGGACAGAAGGTCAAAAAGTTTTAAGTCAAAATGAAATGACAGATGAAATGATAGTTGCCGCAGGAAACCTTGCGGAGACATCAGAGGCAAAAATTGCAAGACAGTTTAATGATGCACTTATTAACAGTCCAGCAGATTTGATCACAGGTAGGATGACCATAATGGGAGATCCTTACTATCTAGCGGATAGTGGCATGGGTAACTTTAACAGCGAAGCAACATCTTTCATGAATTTAAATGCAGATGGAACTATGAACCATAGCACAAGCCAAGTTGATATTCTAATCAATTTTAGGACACCGGTTGACATAAGTCCAGAAGGAGTTAAATTTAACGGAGCTTCTATCGGAGTTAAGGACTTCAGTGGACTATATCAGGTAATTAGTGTTAATAATAGAATAGAAGGAAACGAATTTACGCAAGAACTTGACCTTGTGCGTAGAAGAAATTATGGATTCAAAGACAAGGCTGAATTCCTAGCACAGAAACGTGCTGAAGAGAAAAAGAAATATGAAAAAGCTGTTGCTACTGCTGAAGAAAGTGGAGACAAATATGATATTGCTTTTGCAAAAGCAGACCTTAATGCAGATGGTAAATTGACAGTAAGTGAAGAACGTGCATTCATGCAAATGGATGGCATAACAGATGACGATTTGAAAAATGCACAAATTAAAAAGCGTGGTGAAGCAGATGATGCCAGAAAAGCAGACGAAGCCGAGAAAAAGAAAAATCTGGAACTTTCGTTACAAGCACAAGATGATGCATATCTAAGGGAGTCTGGTATAAGACAATCTCAAACAACAACCACTAATACAAATGAAACAGGACCAACTTAATGGCGCAGATTAAAAGAACAGTAGGAGTACCCCAAAAGAAAATGCCACCTGGTCCGTTTGTGGCCAAGGTAATAAGTCATCTTGATCCAAGAAGAATGGGAACACTACAGGTACAACTTCTCAGTGACATTGTAAGTGGGAATGACAAAGACGAACCTGGACAATTATTTAATGCAAGATACTGCACTCCTTTTTATGGTGTAAACAATGTGCAGAGCAATGGTAAAAATCAAACATATCAAGAAAGCCAACAGAGTTANGGATTCTGGGCAGTACCACCTGATCCAGGCACAAAGGTGCTTGTAATATTCGCTGAAGGACAAGCTAATCAGTGTTACTGGATAGGTTGTATTCAAGATGAATACATGAATTACATGGTGCCTGATGGCCGGGCAACAAAAGACGCTTCAAGAATACACCAAGACACTGTGCCTAAGGATTACAAAGGTATGGAACTACCAGTTGGAGAATACAATAAAAAAATTACCACAGCCACTACAGCAAATCCAAGCGACTTTGAACATCCATACAATCCTAATTTTACAAACAAGTTGGCAACACAAGGTCTATTGGAAGACAAAATTAGAGGGCTTACAACAAGCAGTGCAAGGAGAGATATTCCTAATACAGTGTATGGATGGAATACTCCAGGTCCTTTAGATAAAAGAGATGGCGCACCTAAG
>FUFK010043182.1_pt1 | contig 20061 bp, 19 predicted proteins | sample 1021851 | NCBI WGS metagenome assembly FUFK01 (sample SAMEA51879418, study PRJEB19060) | metagenome
ACGGCTGGTATTGCATTAAGCGATACTGGGCAAACCGGTGATTACCAATTTGCAGCTAATGGTGATTTATGNTATTGGCGTTATAACAGTGATAATACTAAGGGTATATTTTTAAAAGATACCGGTAATTTTGGAATTGGTATGACTGCTCCTACTACTAAATTCCAAGTTAAATCAGGAGGGGCAGACGATGGATTATATTTAGTAAAATCCGATAGCGGAAATTTATTAGGAGGTATTATAGAAACAGGATCTGGTGACGGAGCTTTAGTAGTAAGAAACACTAGTAATAGTCAAGTAGTATTGCTTAGAGGTAATGGCAACTCATATTTTAATGGCGGAAATGTAGGTATTGGAAATACAAGCCCATCACAAAAACTTCACGTTACTGGAACAATATTAGCATCAAGTGATGTTATTGCTTTTTCAGATAAGAAGTTAAAAGAAAATATAAAAACATTAGATGGTTCTAAAGTATATAATATGCGCGGTGTTAGCTTTACTAGAAAAGATACAGGTAAAGGTAGTAGCGGTGTTATAGCGCAAGAGATACAAAAAATAGCACCAGAATTAGTAACTGATAATGATGGTACATTAAGTGTTGCCTACGGTAACCTTACCGGATATTTAATTGAAGCAGTTAAAGAGTTAAAAGCTGAAGTTGAACAATTAAAAAAACAAATTAAAAATGGCAGTACCAAGTAGTGGAACATTACACCTTAGTAAAATTGCTAATGAAAAACATTTTGATAATTATGATCAAGCGCAATTACCAACACCACCTTATAGTTTAACTGATATATCAACAAGTGGCAATAGTAATGGAAGTGGTGTTAGTTTTGATGCGACAAATACAGCAAATGCAGCTACAGATAGACCTGATGGTTCAACACCTCACGCAATGTCAGAGTTTTATAATTATGATCATGATAAAACAAACACGTGGTCTACAACAATGACTGTAGGAAGTTTTGGTTCTGGTAACCAACAAATTGGTTCAACTGGTTATGGTTATAGTAATTCTGGAACAAATCCAGGCAGTGGACAAAATTCTGATGGTACGTTTGGTTCTGTAAACTCAGCTTTAAGCGGTTTTAATGGTGCAACAGTTTTAAACTTATATTGGCATCCAGATAATCTTTTAATAATAACGTTTACAGGTACTAAACCAAGCTTTAGTCAATTAAATATAGGTGGTACAAATTATGGTGCTTCTTCGACGTGGACATCTAATGGCACAAACAGTTGGAGAAAAAATCAATTTAGTAGCCCTTTTGGAGAAATAACAGGAGTTACTAAATCTATAACAGCTACTTTTTAAAATAAAAAAAGTAAAAAATGTGTAATAATTAATAAATAAATAGTAAATTTAAAAAACATGGCAATAACTTATAAATGGAACATATATGCGGTAGACACGCATGTATCTCACGAAGGTAAATCTGATGTTATTTATACTGTTCATTACGGTTTAAATGGATCAGAAGGTGATCATAGCGACAATGTGATCGGAACTTATTCTTTAGAATATGATAAAGACAATTTTAAAGAATATGCTGATTTAAAAAAATCAGATATAATTGGTTGGCTAGAAGCTGGTTTAGATGTAGATGCTTTAAAAGCAAATATTAAAAATGACATAGATTTAAAAAAGAATCCTGTTTCTAAAACATACCATAATCCTTTTTCAGAATAAATAAACAATAAAAATTAAATAAAATGGCAATAAATAAAATTAAAGAAGAAGAGTTAAAGTCTTTGCAAGAAAAAGTTGGAATACAACAAAATTTACAATCACAAGTAGGTCAATTAGAACTACAAAAGTTTTTCTTACTAAATAGTGCAGCTAAAAATCAACAAGATTTATTAGAAGAGCAAAAAAAGTTAGAAGAAGAATATGGTAAAGTAAATATAAATCTTCAAGATGGTAGCTACGAAGAAATCGAAGAAAAAGAAGAAAAATAATTTTTGGTACACTACATTAACACGTGATGTAGTTTTTACATACATATTTAAATAAAATGGAATTTAATAACCCGAGTCAAATCGTAAAAAATTTGTCTTTTGGTAATGAGGCAAATGCAAAAATAATAGAGGGTGTTGAAACGTTAACTAATGCCGTTAAGTCAACACTTGGGGCTTCTGGTAAGTGTGTTATATATGAAGACGCAAGAGGAAAACCAGTAATAACAAAAGACGGTGTAACTGTAGCAGAGTCTGTTATCCTAATGGATCCTGTCAAGAATATAGGTTGTACACTTATAAAAGAAGCCGCTAGCAACACTGTTAAAGAAGCAGGAGATGGCACAACTACAGCAACTGTACTGGCTTATCATATATTAAAATTAGCTACAGAGCAAAAACAAGAAAATAATTTAAGAATTATAAAATCTGGCATAGATACTTATTTAGAAAAAGTAATTAAGTATTTAAATAAAAGCTCAAAAAAAGTTGTTGGTAAAATGCTTGATCAAGTTTCTACAATTAGCTGCAACAATGATAAAGTTTTAGGTAATATTATATCAGAAGCTTATAAAGTTGTAGGTAAAAATGGTGTAGTTTTAATGGAAGAATCACAAACTGAAGAAACATACTTTGAAACAGTAGATGGTGTACAGTTTGATAGTCCATTAAAATCACAACATTTAGCAACAAATGAAGATAAAGATAAATCTATATTAGATAATCCTTATATATTAATTGTTGCATCACCTATACCTAATATAAGAAAAATACAAGCTGTACTAGAGCATACTATAAAAAACAAAAGATCTTTATTAATTGTTGCTAATGTAGATCAACAACCTACAGCTGCTTTAATGACAAACAAAGTAAAGGGTAATATTAAAGTAAATATTATAGATTTACCAGGTTTTGGTTCAACAAAAAGAGATACATTAGAAGACTTAGCTTGTTTGACAGGAGCAAAAATAATCGATGAACAATTAGGTGATGATTTAGATTTAATACAACCTGATGTTTTAGGCGAAGCTTTAAAAAGTGTTACAGATAATAAAAACACTGTAATTACAATAAATAAGGTACCTGACATAGCTACAGAGCGTATTGATTTAGTTGAAGAAAAAATTAAAAAAGAAAAAGATCCGTTTATAAAAATAAAACTAGAACAAAGACTAGCAATGTTATCAGGATCTGTCGGTATTGTTAAAGTAGGAGCTAATAGCAAAATAGAATTAAAAGAAAAAAAAGACAGAGTTGAAGATGCTATTTATGCTACTAAGGCTGCTTTACAAGAAGGTATTGTTGCAGGTGGTGGTGTTGCTTTGCTAAATGCATCTGAAAAAATTAAACCAGTAAACGTAGGTGAAACTGTATTATCAGAAGCTATAAAACAACCATTTTATACTATTATAAATAACGCTGATATTATACCACCTATAAAACTACAACCTAAAAAAGGTATAAATGTAGTAACAGGAGATGTTGTAGATATGATAAAATCTGGAATTATAGATCCAGTATTAGTTACAAAAACTGCTTTAAAAAATGCTGTTAGCGTTGCTAAAACTATAATATCTGCAGACTGTGTAATATCAAATAAAAGAGTTGAAGAAGATGCAAGCAGTTAATAATTTTGTTATTATAGAACGAATAAAAGAAAAAAGCAAAACCGCAAGTGGTTTTATAATTGATAGCGCAAAAAAAGAAATAAGATATTTAAAAGGCAAAATAGTCAGCGTTGGTAATATTACTCAAGGTCTCAAGGTAAATGATATTATATATTACGATAAACACGCTGGTCACTCTGTAGAAGTTGATAGCCAAGTTTTTTGCGTTATAAAACAACAAGATGTTGTTATAGTTTTATGATTATATCACCAGCTGATATAAGAGAACTTCAAATATTAAAATACTATAGATTGGTCCGTAAATGGGCTTGTAAAAGCTACGGTTTAAAAGAAGCTGATCTAGAACTTTTAATATATCTTGATTGTGTAAACAGGTTTACAATAAATGATTTTAAAAACGCTGTTTATATTTACAGTTGGGATAAAAAACGTTGGGATCGTTTACGTCAAAATGGTTGGGTAGATGTATGGAGACATAGAAATAGAACTACTATTAAATATTCTATTTTTAAAACTTCATATAAAACTAAACAGTTGATAAATAGAATTTACAGAATTTTATTATCACAAGAAGACGTACCAACTTCTAATAAAAATATATTTTACAGAAATAAAACGTACACGGACAAAGTTTTCAATAAAGCTTTAAATGATATGATAAATGATAAAAATAGATAAAACAAAGTTAAACCTTAAAAATTAGAAATTATGCCTTACAATTATAAAAGTAGTTCTAAAAAAAGTGGTAGTAAAAAAACCATGAAAAAGAAGTCAATGAAAAAAAAGAAAAAATAATATGAAAAAGTTATCTCCAAAACAAAAGAAGATAGCTAAAGCAGCGCACCCGTACGATAAAATTACGGGTGCTGACTTCGCTGTCTTACGCAAGAAAAAGAAAAAAAGAAAATAATTATGGGTTATAAAAGTGACGCACAAAGAAAAGCCGTGTGGGCTTCTCGTAATGAAAAGAAAAAAAAGAAAAAACGTAGAAAAAAGAAAAAATAGTTATGGCAAATGGCTCATTGTTTAATGGTAAAAAAGATCCTAATAAAGGTTTTAAATTGTTTCAAAACTTAAAAACAAGTTATAATGTCGCTAAAATAGCTTTTAATGTTATACAGCAGGATAAAAAAGATAAACCTTTAAAAATTATAACTAAACAAAAAGTTAGTAAAGTATTAAAAAGTTCTTTGCCTAATACAACCGCTTTAATTCCACCACCATTACAAATAAACCCAAAAATAAAATCAATTTTACCAGATTACCAAAGAGACAAAGCTTTATATGATATTGTAAATAAACCTAAAATACAAAAAATAAAAAACTTTAACGATAAAGCCACTGATAGTGTTGTTAATTTATATAGAAATATGCCGCTAACAAGTTTTAATAAACGTATTTTACAACAATCAAAACAATTTAGCGTAGAACAAAGTAAAAATTATGATACTCCAAATTTAACTGGAGTACCTGCTTTTGCATTAGGTAAAAATATTAATTTAGGTAGTTACAAAAATTTGCTAGTTGATAAAATTTTTACAGACAAAAAATTGCAAAATATAATTGATCAAGGTGGTACACCTTTTAAAAACTTAACAGAGTTAAAATCTGATCTTTATAGACTACCTGTTAATTTTAAAGTTGATATGGAAAAAGGACAATTAGGCACATATACACCTTCTAAAGCTTTTCCAAAATCAAGTATTGATAATGCTACTGGTCAAATAAATTTATCACAAAAAAGTTTTTATAAAGATAAACAAGCTGCAAAAGTTTTTGATTATGTTGTTGCTCATGAATTATCTCATGGTATTGGTACTGGTAATGTAAGCAATATTATAAATTTTGCTAAACAACAAACAAGTGGTACAGGTAGATTAGATACATACTTACGTGATAATGAAAATTATAATAGAAACGAATTAGCGTTTGAATTTTTTGCAGATTATAATGCTATAAAATCAATGTTTAACGTTAATAAAAAGAAAAAAAATTTAGAACCTGGTGTTTTGTTTAATCGTATGCAAAATATTTATAAACAAGATAGATCTAATGATATGGTTGGAGCTATAAATAAAAGATATGGTCAAGTAACAGAAATTTTATTAGGTAGAGATTTATACGGTAAAAATCCAACATTAAAAGATGCAGAAAATTTAAGTAAAATATTTAAACAATTTTAAAATGAAATCAAGAGGACTTGGAGATACAATACATAAAATAACAACAGCTACAGGTATAAAAACTGTAGTAGATATGGTAAGTGAAGGCTTAAACATACCTTGTGGTTGTGAAGCTAGACGTAAAAGATTAAACGAAATAATACCTTATGAGCAAAGAAAAAAAGAAGTTTAAAGACACAAAAGTTGGTAAATTTTTAAGTAAAGCTGCGCCAGGTATATTAGGTACTGTTGGTAACGTTTTGCCAGATAATGGCGTGCTTGGTGTTGTTAAAAATTTAATAAGCAAAGATGAAACAATGCCTGTTGAAGATAAAGAAAAAGCAATGAAACTTTTAGAAATGGATATTGTAGAAATGCAAGAAGTTTCCAAACGTTGGGACAGCGATATGAAGTCAGACTCGTGGTTGAGTAAAAACACACGGCCAATGAGTTTGATATTTTTAACAATATCTATGATTTTATTAATTTTACTTGATAGCTTTGAGTGGAGCTTTAGTGTATCAACCGGGTGGGTTGATTTACTTCAAACACTTTTGGTTACTGTTTACGTAGCCTATTTTGGTTCTCGAGGTGCTGAAAAGTTTCAGACAATTAGGAATAAATAAAATTAAAATGAATTTAATAAGAAAAATAAGTATAGGTAGAGACTATAAAGATGATGCTATGCACTATGCTGTAGGACAAGAAGTTTATGGTGGTCATACAATATCTGACATTATTGAAGATAACGACAAATATTCTATATTTATAAAAAAAGGTAATGAAGTTTTACCATGGAAACAATTTAATAAAAACATGGCTATATCTGTAGAGTTTAATTTAAAATACTAATGAAAGGACTTTTTTGTTTTATAATTAAACCTAAAAATGGTAGATATAATAATACTAAAAAAGTAGGCGATGTTGATTTAATTTTAAATACAGAAATACAAAATCATAATTTTGTAAATCGTACAGGTATAGTTTTAGCTACACCTATAAACATGCCCAGTGAAATACAAGTTGGAGATGAAGTAATTGTTCATCATAATGTTTTTAGAAGGTTTCATAACGTGCGAGGTATTGAAGTTAATAGTACTTGTTACTTTGATGAAGACACTTATATTGTTTACATAGATCAAATATTTATGTATAAAAGGAATAACCAATGGTTTAGCTTAGACGATTATTGTTTTGTAAAACCAATAAAAAACGAACAAGAATATAGTATGTTAAAAGAAGTTTGGTTAAAAGGTATTATTAAATATGGTAATAAAAATTTAGAAAAAATAGGTTTATACAAAGGCAGTAAAATAGGTTTTTCACCAAACAGTGATTATGAATTTATAATTGATAATGAAAAACTATATAGAGTTAAAAATGATAGTGTAACTATAAACTATGGACATAAAGAACAAGAAAAAGAATATAATCCAAGCTGGTTATAAAGCTGTTGATGAATTAATAAAGGTTGCAAAAGAACCTATAGTAGACACAGAAGATGATGTATCTGCAGATCGTTTAAAAAACGCGGCAGCTACAAAAAAATTAGCAATATTAGATGCTTTTGAAATATTAAATCGTATAGAAGAAGAAAATAGTATTTTAGAAAACAAACCAATAGCTAATAATACTAAAACGTTTAAAGGTTTTGCTGAGAAAAGATCAAAATAATGTATAAGCAAAATCTATATAAAATTATAAACCCAATTAAAATAAATACAGTCAATAGACTTAACAAAAGTAAAAAGTGGAAATATGGATATAATAAAGAACACGATATTATCGTTATATCAAAAACTGGTAAAATTGGTGAAATATATGAAATACAAAATTTACGTATTGCTTTACCTAAACCCAAAAGCGTATGTAAAAAGTATAATAAGTGGCATAAAGAAATATATCCAAAAGAGTTAAAAAATTTAAAAAGTATTTTTGACTGGAAAAATTTACCACAAAATTACAAAAACAAGTGGCATACTTATATTGACACAGAGTTTACAAGACGTGAAGAAGGTTATTGGTTTTATAATAAAAACAAACCTACTTATATTACCGGTACTCATTACATGTATTTGCAATGGGCTAAAATAGATGTAGGTAAACCAGAGTTTAGAGAAGCAAATAGGTTGTTTTATATTTTTTGGGAAGCTTGTAAAGCAGACCATAGATCATATGGTATGTGTTATTTAAAAAATAGACGTTCAGGTTTTTCTTTTATGGCTTCTTCTGAAGTTGTAAATTTAGCAACAATATCGTCAGACTCAAGGTATGGTATATTATCAAAATCTGGTGCTGACGCTAAAAAAATGTTTACTGATAAAGTAGTACCAATATCTGTTAATTATCCGTTTTTTTTTAAACCGATACAAGATGGTATGGATCGACCAAAAACAGAATTAGCTTATAGAGTACCTGCTTCTAAGTTTACTAGAAAAAAACTTTTAACAAATGTCAAAACAGAGGAGCTAGAAGGACTAGATACAACAATTGATTGGAAAAATACAGGTGACAATAGCTACGATGGTGAAAAATTAAATTTATTAGTACATGACGAAGCCGGTAAATGGGAAAGGCCAGAAAATATTTTAAATAACTGGCGAGTAACAAAAACAACATTAAGATTAGGTAGCAGAATTATAGGTAAATGCATGATGGGTTCAACTAGTAATGCATTAGATAAAGGTGGTGATAATTTTAAAAAACTTTATAATGATTCTGATGTAACTAAACGTAATGCAAACGGGCAAACTAAAAGTGGTTTATATAGTTTGTTTATACCGATGGAGTGGAATTATGAAGGTTTTATTGATGAGTATGGTATACCAGTATTTGATAACCCAAAAAATATGACAAAAGGCCCTTATGGCGATATTATAGATGTTGGTGTTATAGAACACTGGCAAAATGAAGCTGAAGGTTTAAAAAATGATCAAGATTCATTAAATGAATTTTATAGACAGTTTCCAAGAACAGAAGAGCATGCTTTCAGAGATGAAACAAAAAATAGTATATTTAATTTAGTTAAAATATACGAGCAAATAGATTATAATGAAGGTATAAACACCACAAACGTTGTTACTAAAGGTAATTTTCAATGGTTAAATGGTATAAAAGACACTGAAGTAGTTTTTTATCCTGATTTAAATGGTAGATTTTTAATATCTTGGGTGCCTAGTAATAGTTTAACAAATAGAATTAAATTTAAAAATGGTTTCAAATATCCTGGTAACGATCATATTGGCGCTTTTGGCTGTGACTCTTACGATATATCTGGTACTGTTGATGCAAAAGGATCAAAAGGATCCCTACATGGATTAACTAAGTTTTCTATGGAAGACGCACCTATAAATAGTTTTTTTTTAGAATATATTGCAAGACCACAAACTGCAGAAATATTTTTTGAAGATGTTTTAATGGCATTAGTTTTTTATGGCATGCCAGTTTTGGCAGAAAACAATAAACCTAGACTTTTATATTATTTAAAAAGACGAGGTTATAGAGGTTATTCAATGAATAGGCCAGATAAATTGATAAACAAACTATCAATTACAGAAAGAGAGATAGGTGGTATACCAAATACAGGCGAAGATATTAAACAAGCTCATGCAGCTGCAATAGAGACTTATATACAGGATCATGTAGGTTTAAAAAGTGATAATACTTATGGTAATATGTATTTTAATAAAACTTTAAATGATTGGGGTAAATTCGATATTAATAAAAGAACAAAATTTGATGCTACAATAAGCTCAGGTTTAGCAATTATGGCTTGTAATAAACATAAATACACGCCAAAAGCAATTAAACAAACAAAAAAATTAGACTTTGGTTTTAAAAAATATAACAACAAAGGTTTCATATCAAAAATAATAGAATAAATGGCAAAAACACCAACAAAAGGCATATTTCCTAGTCAAGCTGTTAGCGATGTTGAGAAAATGGATCCTCAATATGGTTTACAGGTTGCAAAAGCTATAGAGTCTGAGTGGTTTAAACGCGACTCAGGTAGTTCTAGGTATTATGCTAATAGAGATAATTTTCACAGATTAAGATTATATGCAAGAGGAGAACAAAGTATACAAAAATATAAAGATGAATTATCTATAAACGGTGATTTGTCTTATTTAAATTTAGACTGGAAGCCAGTACCTATAATACCTAAATTTGTAGATATAGTAGTAAATGGTATATCAGAACGTATGTATGATATAAAAGCATATTCACAAGATCCATCAGCTTTAAAACAAAAAACCGAATATGTAGCAAATTTACAAAGAGACATGCTTAACAGACAGTTGATAGAAAAAATACAACAAACGTTAGGCGTTAATACTCGAAGATCACAAACAGATTATATACCTGAAAATGACGAAGAGTTACAATTACATATGCAACTTAACTACAAGCAGTCTATAGAAATAGCAGAAGAGCAAGCTATAAACAACGTTTTCGACTATAATAAATATGAATTATTAAAGAAAAGACTTGATTATGATTTAACAGTAATAGGTATATCAGCTGTTAAAAATAGTTTTAATACTGCAGAAGGTATTAAATTAGAATATGTTGATCCTTCTGATTTAGTATATTCTTATAGTGATTCACCTTATTTTGATGATATATACTATGTAGGTGAAGTTAGAAAAGTTAGTATAGTTGATTTAAAAAAGCAGTTTCCTAATTTAACTGATGAGTATATAAATAAAATACAAGGTTATGGCAGTAATGCTTTAATGATAAATAAAAGCTATAATACTAACGATGATAATGATAGAAATTATGTTTATGTTTTATATTTTGAGTATAAAACATATGAAAACCAAGTATATAAAATAAAACAAACATCAACTGGTGCAGATAAAGCAATTAAAAAAACTGATACTTTTAATCCACCAAAAGATGCAAGATCACGGTTCGAAAAAGTTAATAGAAGTATAGAGTGTTTATATGAAGGTGCAAAAATAATAGGTTCAGAGGATATGTTAATGTGGAATAAAGCAATTAACATGACAAGACCTAAATCAGATACTACAAAAGTGCAAATGAGTTATAATATAGTTGCGCCTCGTATGTACAAAGGTAAAATAGAGTCGCTTGTTAGCCGTATGACTAGTTTTGCAGATATGATACAGTTAACACATTTAAAATTACAACAAGTATTATCACGTATGGTACCTGACGGTGTGTTTTTAGATGCTGATGGTATTGCAGAAATAGATTTAGGTAACGGTACTAATTATAACCCACAAGAAGCTTTAAACATGTATTTTCAAACTGGTAGTGTTATAGGTAGATCAATGACACAAGACGGTGATTTTAATAATGCAAGAGTACCTATACAAGAACTTAGAACAGGCGGTGGTAATAATAAAATTGGTCCATTAATTAATTCTTATAATTATTATTTACAAATGATGAGAGATGTTACTGGATTAAATGAAGCAAGAGATGGTACAACACCAGATAAAAATGCTTTAGTAGGTTTACAAAAATTAGCAGCGGCTAATAGTAATACTGCTACAAGACATATATTACAATCAGGTTTGTATTTAACACTAAAAACAGCAGAAGCAATATCATTACGTATATCAGATGTTTTAGAGTTTTCTAATACTTCAAACGCTTTTATAGCTGGTATAGGTAAATTTAATGTTGCTACGTTAAGAGAAGTAGCAGAATTACATTTACATGACTTCGGTATATTTTTAGAGTTAGCACCTGATGAAGAACAAAAACAATTATTAGAAAATAATATACAACAAGCGTTAGCTCAAAAAAGTATACATTTAGAAGATGCTATAGATGTTAGAGAAATTAAAAATTTAAAACTTGCAAATCAACTTTTAAAATTAAGAAGAAAAAGAAAACAAGCTGAAGATCGACAAGTAGCTTTACAAAATATACAAGCACAGTCTGAAAGTAATGCTAAAGCTGCACAAGCAGCCGCTACTGTTGAAATGCAAAAAGAACAAGCGCTAGCACAAACTAAAGTACAAGTAAACAAAGCGCAGCATTTATTAAATGTAAATATGCTTGAAAAAGAAGCGATGATTAAAAAAGAACTTATGATACACGAGTTTGAGCTTAATTTAAAGCTTAAACAAATGGAATTACAAGTAATTAATAATAAAGATACGATGAAAGAAGATCGTAAAGATAAAAGAACAAAAATACAAGCTACACAACAAAGTGAGCTTATAAACCAAAGGCAAACAGGCAAGCCACCAAAAAATTTCGAGTCGGCTGGTTTTGATAATCTAGGCGGTTTTGGTTTAGAACAATTTGAGCCTAGATAAAATATTTAATACTATTATATTATGTCAGAAAATAAAAACGTTGCTGAAGCAGCAGTTGATGAAACTCCTTCAGTACAAGAAACAGAAACAAAATTAGCAAAAGACTCTGGAACAGTTGTTGAACAAGACGGAGTTTATAAAGTAGATTTAACAAAAAAACCAGATCAAAATGCCGTTCAAGAGCAAAGCACAGATGAGGTACCTGTACGCGACGAACCCGAAGCTAGCGAAAAAGTGGTCGAAAAAGTACAAGAACAGGAAGAACCTACCGGAGAAAGTCAAGAAGAAAAAACGATAGAGCTAGTTAATGAAGAGTCTGTTGAAGAAAAAACAGAGCCTACAGAACAAAAAGTAGAAGAAAAAATACCTGAACCACAAGTACAACTACCTCCGGGTGTTGACAAACTTGTAAGTTTTTTACAAGAAACAGGTGGTAGCATGGAAGACTATGTAAGATTAAATCAGGACTTTGATAGTTATGATGATAGCACTTTAATATCAGAATACTATAAACAAACAAAGCCACATCTAAACATGGAAGAAATAAATTTTTTATTGGAAGATAAATTTAGTTACAATGAAGATGAAGATGATCCAATAAATATTAAACGTAAAAAACTTGCTTATAAAGAAGAAATAGCAAGTGCTAGAAATTATTTATCTAGTCAAAAGAATAAATATTATGAAGACATAAAATCAGGCGCTAATGCTTCACCAGAAGTAAAAGAAGCCTTAGGTTTTTATAATAATTATAAAAAAGAACAGGAAGAACTAACTGTTCGACAGCAAAAATTGGCTGAACATTTTAAAAACAAAACAAATAATCTTTTCAACGATAATTTCAAAGGTTTTGATTTCAAAGTAGGTGAAAATAAATATAGGTTTAATGTTAAAGATGTTCAAAGTACCAAGGAAGTTCAAAGTGATATTTTAAAAACATTTAAGACGTTCTTAGATAAAGATAATATGCTTAACGATGCCAAAGGTTATCATAAAGCTTTATTTGCTGCTAGAAACGCTGATAGTATTGCGAGTCATTTTTATGAACAAGGTAAAGCAGATGCAATAAAACAAATATCTGCAGAATCTAAAAATATAAACATGGATCCAAGACGTGCTGCTCAAAACAATGAAACTACTGGTTTTAAAGTTAGAGCATTATCTGGCGATGATAGTTCAAAATTAAAAGTTAAAATAAGAAAATCAATTTAAAAATTTAAAATATGGCAATTACATTAGGTAGTGGAGGCGTAGTCCCTTCACCAGTCAAACAAGCTGCTTCTAGTAATTACTTAAATTTCCACAACGGTGACGGAACACCTGTTACTGACTGGGCACAACAATATCTACCAGAGCTTTATGCTGCTGAAGTAGAAAAGTTTGGTAACAGATCAGTATCTGGTTTTTTAAGTATGGTAGGCGCAGAAATGCCGATGGCTTCAGATCAAGTTATTTGGTCAGAACAAGGCAGACTACATTTACATTATACAGGTGCTACTTTGGGTGCAGACTCAGGTGGCGCTAACACAATAACAGGTTTAACAAGTCATGCAATCAGACTTAACGATTTAGTTGTTATTGGTGACGATGAGTCAGAAGTAAAAGCAATAGTTACTGCAATTCCAAATGCTAACTCAATTACAGTAAAATGTTTGAGCAATAGCACTGGTTGTAATGATGCAGGTATAACTACAGTAGCATCTAAAACTAAACTATTTGTTTTTGGTTCTGAGTTTAAAAAAGGTACGGTAGGACAAACAGAAGCAATTGAGCCAAAGTTTTTATCACTAACAAATAAACCTTTTATCATTAAAGATTTTTATAAAGTTTCAGGTTCTGATGCTAGCCAAATTGGTTGGGTTGAAGTAACAGGTGAAGGTGGTCAATCCGGTTTTATGTGGTACTTAAAAGCAGAAGGTGATACAAGAATGAGATTTAATGATTATTTAGAAATGTCTATTATTGAAGCTGAAAAAGTTGTTAATACTAATATTTCTGAAGCAGAAGGATCTGAAGGATTATTTGCAGCGATTAAAGACAGAGGTCATTTTAATTCTGAAATAGATAACACTGGTAGTGGTGCAGCTGCAGCTAACTTAGCAGATTTTGATGCTATGTTAAAAAAGTTGGACAAACAAGGTGCTATTGAAGAAAACGTAATCTTTGCAAATAAAAGCTTATCATTGACTATTGATGATATGCTAGCAGGTATTGGTAATGCTGGATATTCAAATGGTACATCTTTTGGTGTATTCCAAAACTCTGAAGACATGGCGTTAAATTTAGGTTTTTCTGGTTTTAGAAGAGGTGGTTATGATTTCTATAAAACTGATTGGAAATACTTAAACGACGCGGCAACAAGAGGTATATTTGATGCTGATGGCAACGATACTTTTGTGAGAGGCGTAGTAGTACCAGCAGGAACTTCAACTGTTTATGATCAAGTTATCGGTAAAAACTTAAAAAGACCTTATCTACATGTTAGATATAGAGCTTCTGAGTCTGATAGCAGAAAAATGAAAATTTGGGTTACTGGTTCTGTAGGTGCAGCAACTTCTGATCTAGACGCTATGAATGTACATTACTTATCTGAAAGATGTTTAGTTGTACAAGGCGCAAACAACTTTGTATTAATTAACGGTTAATACTTGTTAAGATAATGCTAGCCCCTGTTAATTCAGGGGTTTGCATTATATTTTAATTATTATATATTATTTTATTATGAAAGAAACTAAAGAAAAAAAGAAAAAAGACACATGGGTACTTAAAGATCGTATCTATATGTTAAAAAACAATGTATCTCCAGTAACATATACTATTAAATCAAAAAATATTTATTGGTTTGATGAAGAAAAAGGTTACGAAAGAGAACTAAAATATACGGTAAATCAAAAAACACCCTTTGTAGATGAGTTCAAAGGACCAGAAACATTAGGTCATGTTATTTTTGAAGATGGTGTTTTAAGAGTGCCAAGAGAAAAACAAACATTACAAAAACTATTAAGTTTATATCACCCTAAAAGAAACATACTTTTTTATGAGTATGATCCTGAAGTAGAAGCTAAAGACGAAGTAGATATTATAGAACTAGAAATAGAAGCTCTATTATTAGCAAAACAAATGGAATTAGCACAAGCAGAAGCTATAGTAAGGGTAAACGTTGGCTCTGAGGTGTCTAAGATGACATCTAAAGAGATTAAACGTGATTTATTAGTATTTGCTAAAAAAGATCCTGAGTTGTTCTTAGAATTAGCTAATGACGAAAATATTGAATTAAGAAATATTGGTATAAAAGCAATAGAACAATCAATTATTACGTTATCGCCAGACAGAAGAACAATAAATTGGGCTAGTACAAATAAAAAATTAATGACAGTACCTTTTGATGAAAACCCATATTCAGCATTAGCTGCGTGGTTTAAAACTGATGAAGGTGTTGAAGTTTTAAAAACTATAGAAAAAAAGCTAGCATAAATTATAGCGGTTAGGCCGCTTAATTGCGGCTTAATCCTATATAATAAATAAAAATATGGCTATAAACGTAAATTCAGTATACAGAACAGTTTTAACAATTTTAAATAAAGAAGAAAGAGGAACATTAACACCAGATGCTTATAATAGATTAGCTAGACAAGCTCAAATTGAGTTATTAGATAAAGCATTTTATGATTATAATAGAGCTATTTTAAAAATTAATGCTGGTGGTGCTGTAGATGAATATGGCGATATTGAAGAAAAAATTACAGATAAAATAGATCCATTTTATAAAGCATCAGATATAACATTAACTAATGGATTAGGTACATTACCAACTGATATTTATAAAATAATTAAAATTACAATTACTAACAAAACAATAGAACTAGAAAGAGTTAACAAACATAAACTTTCATACCTATTATCATCTCCACTAACAAAACCTAGCGCATCATTTCCAGTTTATTATGTTAGAGCAAACCCAAGCGCAGTACAAGACATAATAGTTGAACCAGCTTTTACAGATCAAAGTTGGACACTAGGTGATTTAAACATAGAATATATTAAAAAACCAACTGCACCTATATGGGCATTTACAACTGAATCAGTTAGTGGTGTAAATACTAAAAGACACGACGCGACTAATAGCGTAAACTTTGAATTACATCCAACAGATGAACCAGATTTAGTAACAAAAATATTATCATATTTAGGTGTGATATTAAAAGATCCAGCTCTATTACAAGCTGCATCACAAAAAATACAAAATGACTTTATTAAAGAACAATAATGGGATTATTAGATAACAAAACAGATCAGTCGTATTACGCAGGTTCGCAGAACTTTACGTATACAAGTGGTAATCAAACATTTACTTTATCAACATTGAGCCCGATGCCTACACTAGCAAGCGAGTTTGATGTTTTTATAAATGGTTTAGTTACAAGTAGTTCTAATATAGCTTATGATAATTCTAGTAAGGTTGTAACAATATCTAACGTTACATTAAGCGCAAATGATCTTATAACAGTTACTTTAAAATCAAAAGTATTTGGTACTTATAGATATATATCATTAGTTGATATTATAAATAACTATATGATAGCTTATGTAGGTAACGGTAAATTAATTAATAAAGCAAGGAGAAGTGATGTTTTATTTCATGCAAAAAGAGGTATACAAGAGTTTGCTTACGATATTACAAGAGTAGAAAAAATACAAGAAGTTGAGGTTGGACCTACATTATCAATACCTATGCCAAAAGATTATGTTAGTATAGTTAATATTTCATGGGTTGATCTAGCTGGTATAGAACATCCAATACCTAAAGGTAGAATAACATCAAAACCATCAGAGGCAGTTGCACAAGACAGTGATTTTAATTATACGTTTGACGCAGATGGCAACTTAATTAAATCAACATCATTAACTAGTGAAAGGTTTAAAGACTTTAACAATGGCACATTAACACATGCTTATACAAATGATGACTACTTTTTTAATCAAGAGTTTCCTGAAGAAAAATTAATAGAGTCAGGTAAAAGGTTTGGTGGTGAACCTGAATTAATGAATCGTAATGGTATATATATTATTGATGAAGCAAATGGCACAATAAACTTTAGTAGTGAAATAAATGAAAAACTAGTAAACATAAGATATATATCTGATAGTTTAGGTAGTGATGCTGAAATGAAAGTACACAAGTTTGCGGAAGACGCAATATACAAATATATTAGTTTTAGTTTAGCTAATACAAAAGTAGGTTTACCAGAGTATATTATTAATAGATTAAGAAAAGATAAACGAGCTGCAATGCGTAATGCTAAAATTAGATTATATGAAATAAGTTTATCAGAGATTAATCAAACCATGAAAGGTAAAAGTAAACATATAAAACATTAATAAATGCCGGATATTAAAAATACCTTTGTAAAAGGTAAAATGAATAAGGACTTAGATCCTCGTTTAATACCGCCTGGAGAATATTTAGAAGCGGTAAATGCTTATATATCCAAAAGCGAAAAAAGTGATGCCGGTACAGTACAAACAATATCTAGCAACACACAAGTTGCAAACNTAAGGGGTAGCGGTGTAACTGGTACTTTTTTTCCAAGAACAGATTATGGATCTAGTGGTAACGACTCGTTTGGTGCAGCTATACGTTTTGAAACAATAGGTTATTATGTTGATGAAGAAAATGATTGTGTATATTGGTTTATAACAAGTTATCCAGGCGTTGATTCCGGTTTTCATAGAGCAAAATTAAATACACACGACTGTGGTATATTTAAATACGATTTAAATAGTGGTTTAACTACTGTTGTTTTAAAAAGCGTATACTTAAATTTTGCTAAGTCACATCCTATAATACATGTAAATAAAATAGATGATTTATTATTTTGGACTGATAACTTAAANCAACCACGTGTATATAATTTAACTAGTAATTATTTACCTTATGACAGTGTTTCTGGAAATAATNTAGAAGATCAATTAAGTGTTGCAAAACTTGCACCATATTTAGCACCAAGATTTTTGACGCCAAAATATATTTTACAAACTAACGGAACAGTTAATAATTCAACTACCGTAACAATAGACGCTCCACCTTCAGATTTAGCTACTGATTTATCTGCAGGTGTTAAATTTTTAGTAAGACATGCGGCTATAGATGATGATGTAAAAGTAGTAAGTGTTTCTGGTACTAATAATACAACATTAACATTAAACAAAGCTATAACGTTAACAAGAGATGATCAAAAACTAACGTTAGTAACTGGTTCAATGATAAACAGTACTGATCAAAGTATTGATAATAAATATATAAAAGAGCGTTTTGTTAGGTTTTCATATAGGTATAAATTTGCAGATAATACTTTTTCTACCTTTGCACCGTTTTCACAAATAGCTTTTATACCAGCACTTGGTACTTTAACAGATGATTTACAAAAAGAAGCATATCAAACTACAAAACTTAATACTTTTGTAAACAATGTAAATCAACTAGAACTTGAGCTAATATTACCTTCGAATAGACCATTTTTACATTATCATATAAAAGAAATAGAAATATTAATTAAAGAGTCTGATGANTTAGCTGTAAAAGTATTAGATACAATAGATGTATCAGAAAATCAAAATGCTACTTCAGGCGCAATGTTTGATTTACGTAAAGATGTATCAACTATAACTGCTGGCGCTATAGGTTCAACTAAATTAAAAGCATACATAAACAATATAAACGAGTCTGCAAATGCTAACAATAGTTTATTTAATAATAGACAAACTGATCTTTATTATGTTTATAGATCAGAACAAGGTTTTAAAACATTACCAGAAGCACAAACATTAAGAACTTTTGATAAAGTACCTACAAAAGCTTTAGCACAAGAAGTATCAGGTAACAGAGTTATATATGGTAATTTTACAACAGGTAAAGTTTTACCAACTATAGATTATATTGTTAGCAGTGGTTTAAAAAGTAATGATGATGAATTTTTGTATGGTGAACTACCTAGACATACTCTTAAACAAAATAGAACTTATGTTGTTGGCGTAGTATTAGCTGATCGTTATGGACGACAGTCACCGGTTTTATTAGCAAAAGACTCTTCTTCATCGTTGTTACATCGTAGGGCATCTAAGTCTGATACTTGGCCAGGTGATTGTTTAAAAATTACTTTTAATGATATTATAGCACCAACAAACCAACTTTATGATTATGGCGTTTATGATAATATAAATCCTTTAGGTTGGTACTCATATAGAGTTGTAGTAAAACAACTACAACAAGAATATTATAATGTATATACTCCAGGTGTAACAATATACCCTTCTAGTTCAACAAATGCAGGTTTTGGTTATTTAGCTTTATACGGTGACAATATAAATAAAATACCAAGAAACGAAATAAACCAAAATTTAGATATTGATTTAGCAACTAGTAGTGTTAAATTACATGGTATAGTAGAAAACAAGGATCAAACAGGTTTACAAACATCAGAACACTCAATAATTAGTATTGGTAAATTAAGCGATTTAGGTATAGCTCAAGCTGATCAAGACGAGTTTTTTGGTGGTGCTGATACTGCTACAGGAGACGCTAAAAATTATTTGTTTGCACAAATGAAAAATGATTTTGGTGAGTTACATAGTGTAAATGCTAATAATGCTGATGATAACTTAGCTGTTTTTGAAACTGCACCATTTGAAAGTAAAATAGATATATTTTATGAAACATCAACATCTGGTTTAATAAAAGATTTAAATACTAAAATATTATCAGGCACATCTAATATACCATTTGCTGCTAGTCTAAGTGCTACAAGCTTTGCTGAAAGTGCTACAGAAAATAGTTTTTTAGCAAACTTAGTTATAAAAGATAACGCAGACAATACTTTAAGTAATTCAAGTCATAGTTTAGCTGTAACAATAACTTCTATACAAAGAAGTAACAGCCCTGATCCTGGCACGCCATTTAGTTTTACATTAGATAATGGTGTGTATAAATTAAAATTATTAACTGCACAACAG
>FUFK010072511.1_pt1 | contig 20061 bp, 17 predicted proteins | sample 1021851 | NCBI WGS metagenome assembly FUFK01 (sample SAMEA51879418, study PRJEB19060) | metagenome
TGAATTAAGTGATCAATTAGAAGTTATAGCTATTACTGATGTAGGTCCTGAAAAAAGGAACTGTATGTTGATAGATAATTTTTACAAAAATCCTGATGAAGTAAGAGTTTTAGCACATAAACTACCAAAAAGAAAAGATATAAATCTAGTAAATCATCACTCAGGAACGAGATCAGTATATGAAACAGAAGAGTTAAGGAAAAATACTGAGAGATTATTCAAAGAACTATGTTATGATGTTGATTTTTGGGGTAGACCAACAGACCATGACTTCATGGAAAGAAACATGTCAGTCATGCCTTTCTTGGTAGATTGGATGAATCAGGACACAGTTGCTAAACAACCATTACAACTGTTGCCATTTCAGGCTTACTATCCAGAAAACCCAAGTCCGTTTCAATTTACTGTAGAAATTTTTCTCAACCAAAATATGACTGCCCAAGGTGGCACTGACATATGGGCATTTGCTGGAAAGACTACAGTTGATGAAGATATGAAAAACATGTACGCAGATGCTGATGCCTTCTCACTGAGGAAAGATGTATATGAATCAGTACTGGCTTGGAAACAGATGATGATGTTTGGAATGGAATACAACAGAGCGATCATCATACCAGCAGATATCTTACAGGCACCATTCATTACCGCAGGCATGTATGAGACAGAAGATAGACTCTCTCAGAAGATATTCTTGTAGATGTCTAAATAGGTTAGAAGAAATTTTATAGGTTGAAGGTAAAATGCCTCTATCAAGATTAGAAAACTTTCTAAAGAACGCTGAGGGAAATATTCTCTATGTTAATCCCAGTGACTTTGATGCAACAGATAGTATAGAAAATAGAGGTAACTCTCAGACAAGACCCTTCAAGACTATTCAAAGGGCATTGATTGAGGCTGCAAGATTTTCATATCAGACAGGAAAGAACAATGATAAGATTGACAGAACTACTATTCTAGCATATCCTGGCGTACACTATATTGACAACAGGCCTGGATTTACAGTAACAAATAATAATGGTAATGCAGAATTTAAGTGCAGAAAGAACGCTGGATATCAAACAACAACATTAACTCAGTTTACTACAGAAAGTAATTTTGATGTATTAGACCCTAATAACGAACTATACAAGTATAATAGCACCGAAGGTGGTGCTATCATGCCTCGTGGTACATCTATTATTGGTTTAGACCTTCGTAAAACCAAGTTAAGACCGCTATATGTTCCTGATCCAGCTAATGATGCCATGGAATATGGTGGTGTTCTTAGGGTTACAGGTACTTGTTACTTCACTGCTTTCACCATATTTGATGCAGACATCACCAAAACTGCATACTATGACTACGATAGTAATACAAGAACTCCTTCATACTCTCACCATAAATTAGCGACATTCACCTATGCTGATGGTATNAACAATGTNTTNATTGATGGTNNNGACANTGGATTGACTGANCTTGATATGTTCTACTTCAAGGTTGCANAGGCATATGGNGATGCNTCNGGTAGACCAGTNGGTGANTANCCAACATTTGATGACTTTGAACCNANNGTAGATGAATTTAGAATNGTTGGAGANTTACANTCAGACCCAGTTGGTGTTACATCTATCAAGGCTGGTGATGGTAACACTCCGACTGCAACTATTACAGTCACCTCTAATAAACCACATGGATTATTCAAGGATACTCCTGTCTTGGTTGCTGGTATTACAACTGCAATCAATTCATACAATGGTTCATTCCTTGTAGATGAGATATTAAGTCCTGTTCAGTTTACATTCCAGACTCCTAATATCCCTGCTAATGCACTTCCAACTCCACAGGAAATACAGAACTCTAGTATTGTTGTTGAGTCTGATACTGTAGGATCTGCCTCTCCATATATCTTTAACGTATCACTCCGTTCAGTGTTTGGTATGAATGGATTGGATTGTGATGGAGACAAGGCAACTGGTTTCAAATCTATGGTTTGTGCTCAGTTCACTGGTATTTCAATTCAGAAAGACGATAACGCCTTCATTTTATATAATCCTACTACTGCAATCTTCAATGATACGACAACAGTAGCAGAGTCAGAGAAACCACTACACTCCAACTCAAGGGCGATATACAAACCGAATTATGAAACCTCACACATGAGGACTAGGAATAATTCTGTTATTCAGTTGGTGTCTGTTTTCGCTATCGCATATGCTAGACACTTCCATGCAGAACGAGGCGGTGACGCATCTATCACCAACTCTAACTCTAACTTTGGACAGACTGCTCTAGAGTCTACAGGTTTCCGTCCAGAGTCATTTGACAGAGATGATGTTGGTTATATTACACATATCATACCACCAAGAGAGATCACAAGAGAGGATTCGACTGTATCATGGTTGACTATTGACACAGCAAAAACTATTGGTGTTGGTGTTACAGATAGAATGTATCTATTTGGATACAACAATGAAGAGATCATTCCTCCACATGAAATTGACTCATTCAAGATTGGTGCTAGACAAGATGATAAGTTATTCCTAAGTTTAGTTAATACTTTATCTGGACAGGCCGTACAGGAAACTTACGAATCACCTATCTTCATGCAAGTATCAAGTGGTATTGGTACTTCATCTAAGAAAGAGTATGAAGTTATTAGAAACTCTGGTGTCAATGCTATTATATCTAACGTACTTCAATTCAAAACTAATCACCAACTCGTAAATGGTGAGAAGGTTAGAGTATTCAGTAATACTGGTGAAACTCCTGCTGGTATTATAAACGATAAGATATACTTTGCAATCGCTGGTGGTACATTATCTGCTGATAGAATACAGTTGGCATCTACATTTAATGATGCTGCTGCTCGTAGACCTATCACTGGTATATCAAATGGTGGTGGTAAGTTAACTGTAAGATCAACAGTTTCAGATAAAACTCCAGGCGAACCAGGCCACCCAATGCAGTATGATGAAACTACCTACACTATTGGTGGTGTTTCAAACACTGTTGGTGGTTGGTATCTACTTGGATCTCCAAGCACCACATTCAATACAATATTCCCTGCTCTGAATACTATCGGTGTGGGTGTTATTGGAGAGGAGACAGGAACTACATTTATCAAACGTAGAGTTGACAACAGATCACTACTTGATAGAGTTTACAGAGCAAGATATGTTATACCAAAAGAACATACCAATGCTCGTGCTCCGAAGCCTGGTTTCATTCTACAGGAATCTAAGACAGTTGGTGTTGGTAGTGCATCATTCTTGAGTGCAGACTTGAGTAACCCAACTCAACTTAAGAACGTCAAGATCATTAAGACTGCATCATACAATTCTGGCACTATTACATTCAAAACAGAAGAACCACATAGATTACAGAAAAGTGATATTGTAACTATCAGGAACATCAGCAGTGTCAATAATAGTACATCTAATCCTAAACTAGGATATAATGGCGAACACTCAATCGCCAGTGTAAATGGTACAAAAGAATTTACTGTAACTGGTATTACAACAGACCCAGGCTTATTCCTAAACCAAGTAAACCAGAGAACTACACAACAACAGATCGAGGCATTACCCACAGTTCAAAGATCTAAGGCGGTAGATAGTTTTGCAGTCTACAGAGTACAAGAGAACAAACCTCATGTGCCTGGCACATCTGGACAAGATGGTGTTTATAATGTCATCTTAGTATGTTCATCAATACCACTAGATAAGGATCTTGGTTTTGGTGTATCCTTTAAGTCATTCTCTCAGGACGTTAGAAATCTATATCCACAACAAGATAGAGACAACTATAACTCAGATCCAGAACCAGCAATCACTCATGCTAGTGCTGCTGTTATAGGTGATGTCATAACAAATGACAAAAAGAGATCAATCACCAAAGAATCTCTTGGTTACTTCATGCAGGGACAACAGGTAGGTTTCGCTGCTACAGGTGCTGTTATCACTGGTACAGGTAATACTACTGTTACTTTATTCACTGACGTTGAACATAACTTTAACTCTATTAAGTCAGTATCACTAACCAATGCTGGTGCTGGGTATAACAACGGATCAGGAATCGCAACAGTTATCTATGCCGCAGACTTAGAAAACTCTGCTCTAATTGGACAGAACGCTGCTGCTAAGATCACTGTATCTGCTGCTGGTACAATCACAGGTGTAGATATAATTGATGGTGGTTGTGGTTATGGTATAGGAAATACCATGACTGTATCTTCATTCCCTGCTGGTGCTCCTAGTGTTGCTGGTGTGGTATCAGTCACATCAATATTCAATAATGTTGGCGATGGTCTTAACTTAACTGGTTTTGAAGATCCAAAACTAAATGGCACATTCAAGATCGTAGATATTCCTACATCTAAATCTGTTTCAGTTGAAATATCAACTTCAAGAAACCTTGATCCATACTTCAAAGATAGAGATGACAGAAGAGTTCCAACATATCACTTAGCAAATATTGGTGTTGGTGTAACTTACATTGATGTTACAGGTGCTACTGGTCTAACCACTATTAGAGTTGACAACAATCACTCACTCATATCTGGTAATGGTTTCGTAATTCAAGGCACAGGAAACCCACTGTTTGATGATAGAAAACTCATAGTTGATGGTGTAGAGGACGATATTCCACTCAGAAGTATTACATGTAATGTTGGTATCATCACTGCTGGTATTGATACATCATACGCAGTTACCGATACTAGACTGTTTGGTACTGGTATATCTGCAAACGGCAAGTCATTGAGTGCTGGTGAGAACAATCTTGCTGGTAGAGGTTCATACTTCTATACTGGTATATCTACAACTCTTAGTTCTCCATTAACATCTACGGATACTACAATTACTCTGACATCTACTGATGGATTCAGAAGAGGAGACTATTGTATAATCAATGGCGAAGTTGTAAGATTTACCTCTGACAACATTAACAATATTCTTAGAGGTCAGTTTGGTACTCCAGCATCATCTGCTAGAGTTGGAACTACGATCAAGAAGATCAAGGTTCTTGCCATGGAATTACGCAGACCTTCAATCCTTCGTGCATCTGGTCATACGTTTGAATATCTTGGTTATGGATCAGGAAACTACTCCACATCATTACCACAGAAACAGGACAGAGTTCTATCAGATGTAGAATCACTGACTGCACAGAAGAAAGAACTTGATGGTGGTACAGTTGTTTATACTGGTATGAACGACTCTGGAGACTTCTTTACAGGATATAAGAAACTATCCTCCATCACTGGTGAAGAAGAAGTTTTAGAGGCACCAGTATTCACATACGTTGGTGACGATGCTGAGGCAGAGACAATTAAGAGGGCTGCTGGTGTATTTGATGAAGTATTAATCAGAGAATCACTCACAGTTGAGGGTGGCGACAATAACAATAGAACATCACAGTTCTATGGTCCCGTTAACTTTACTGAGAAGATAACAAACACATCAGAAGATGGTATTGAGACTGTAAACTTCTCACTTAGAGGAGATGCCCCACAGGGTAAAATCATCACAGTTGGTATCTCTACTCCTACAAACGCTGGTAGATCAGGTGACATCTCATTTGTTGGTGTTCCTAATGCTGGTGGTTACTTAGGTCATATCTTCGCAGAGGGTGAATGGAGAAGATTTGGTGTCATATCACAGGAAAGAGATAGACACTTCATTAAAGTAGATCAGATAGGTATTGGACAGTCTGGCGTTGGTGTATTCAACTTCAAGGATTCACTTGAGGTCAATGGTGTTGCCAAGATCAAAGACTTGTTCGTGTCTGGTATGGTTACATTTGCTGCCAACCAGTCATTTGCTGGTGTATCTTATGACACTCTAGTAATTAAGAAGAACGCCAATTTCTGGGGATACAACACCACAGGTGGTATATCCTATGATGGAATCCCTTGGGAAAATCACGGATACTACACACAGGTACATGAAGCGGGTACTTCCAGACTTTACAACATGGAAGTTGTTGGTACATATACTACCTTCAAACCTTCATCTGCAATACACTTTGAGGGTCCTTGGAAGTCTACATTCGTTGGTGTAAGTACGTTTGCTGGTACACTTAAGGTTGGAAACCTTGAGAGTACAGGTGGTACATTCAATGGTACATTTGTCAATGCTGACAATGGTTCATTCAATGTTCTTGAAGCAGTAACTCAGTTATATGCGAAGGCGGGTATTGTTACTGACCTCCACGTTACAGTCGGTGTTGTAACTAACGGACTGTATGCTGATATTGGTATTACAACTCTATCTCATGTTGGAACACAATATGTCAATGAGAATAGGGTATTCACAGGTATCACTACTAACTTACAAGTAACAAACAGTGCAACTATCGCCAATGAGACAGTCACAAATGCAACTATTACTAATCTAATAGTTCCCTCTGCTGGTGGTGGTAATGCTGACATTGAACTTGCAAACATTGCTGACCTGACTTGTACAGACATCACATTCACTGATGACCTAATAGGACCTGACGCATACTTCTCTAATGACGTTGATTCTGATGGTTTAACTACAAGATATATTGGTAGTAAATATGGTCCCAATCCTGGCGTAGAGTCAGAACAGTTGACTATCTTTGCTAACGCTGGTCTTTACACTTGTATCACTGGTTTCGCTATGACAATGGCGAGAATCAACATGACATCAGGTGGTGATGGACTTGCTGCTCCTAAAGTCACCGCTGATGTTGGTATCATCACTGCCCTAAGTGCTGGTAGTAATGCAAACATGACCATTGATGCAGGTCCTGCTGGACAGATCAAGTCATTCCAGTTTGAATCAATCGCAACAAACGTACCTCCTATCAAGACATCATCTAGTGTCAAGTGTGTAAACTTGAACGCTGACTTACTTGATGGTCTTACAATGATAGACAGCAACTGGACATCAGGTGCATCTATCATGGGTAGAGACTCCAATGGTAGTACAAAAGTTAAAGACATCACTGCAACTGGTGTATTCCAAGGTGGTGCTGGTGCTTTCCCTGATGGTATTACAGGTAATAATGCGACTATAGGTGGTAATAATGAAATTTCTAACCTAACAGTTACAGGCACATTTGTTGCTGACGCTGGAACTCAGTTCAATGGTAACTCACTCACAGCGACAACTGCAACAAACGTAGTTGGTGGTGCAAATAGAATCCCATACAACAGTGCATCTAACTCAACTACAACTAGCAGTAACTTACAGTTCAATGGAACTAAACTCACTGTTCAAGCACTGAAGTCTAATACTACTATAGAAGGTAGTATTAATGGTAACTCTGCCTCCTCAAGTACAGTTGCTGTTGCGAACGCTGATGGACCAGGCGGAAACTTCAATTTATTGATGACCAATGATAATGTTTCCTCTAGTGCAAGTGTGTACAGAGATACAGGTATCTACTACAATGCTGGAAACAATGCCTTGACTGTGAATGGAGACATCACTGCTCTTGCATCTGACATAAGACTGAAGGAGAATATTGAACAGATTGAAGGTGCTGTTGCTAAGGTATGTCAACTTCGTGGATTTACATACGAGTTTAATCAGGAGGCCAGACATCAACTTCGATTACCAAAAGGTAGACACGCTGGTGTATCTGCACAAGAGGTAGAAAAAGTGCTACCAGAAGCAGTTGCTGAACGAGCAAATGATAGGTTCTTGACTGTTAAGTATGAGAAGTTAGTACCTCTACTTATTGAAGCAATCAAAGAATTGAAAGATGAGATTGAGGAACTGAAAAATGGAGGATAGATACGAACCCCAGCAGTTTCAAGATGGAGACTGGCATTGCGAGGCAATAATGGGGATTGAAGAGGTGAGAATACTTCACCACACAGTCACCGAATATCTTGATAACTTTGAGGATATACCGCCAGTCAACAAGTCTTACCTAGAACATATACAAAGTAAAATGTTCGCCATGATCGCTGAATACAATTTGGAATTATAACTAAATGCACTTGAATATTATTAATGAAGAGACTCATAGAGTCAATGATGATATAAATTATGAGGTTACTAATCTAGACTCACACCGTATTATCACTATTGATAATGTGCTAAAGAATCCACATGACTTCATAAGTGAAGTGGTGGAGAAATTGCCAATGGAGTATAATGAATTGATGAAGGGAGATCCAGATGAGATATTCCCAGGCTATCAATCAAATATACACCTTGATTTGGAAGAAGTTTCTAAACTATCTGCACACATGATACAAAAGTGTACAGAGTTTAAACACATAGAACCAGATTTTATTAAAGCAAGGTATCAGATCAATGCCATGTTCAGTGATAGGAAAGTGCCTAGAATCTCTATACAACCACACGTTGACCCAGCAGTGTTCGCAATGGTATTGTATTTACATGACGGTGAAGGCGGAACTTCATTCTTCACCCATAAATCAACTGGACTAACTAATACAGAGAACATATATAAACCATTTAAAAGAACAGAGGCATATTGGAACTACAAAGAGTGGTGCTACGAGTTTTCTTCCAAGGCAACTGATATGATAGATAATAGCACTATGTTGATAGATGATGTTTGGGAAGAACAACATCATGTTAAAATGAAATTTAATAGAATGATAATCTACCCTTCATTTATGTGGCACACTGCCGTTATGAAGAATGGGTGGTACAAAGACAAACCAAGAGTATCAATGTCTGGTTTTATACACCCTGATAGTCTGAACTTAGATGTCAATGCAGAATGAAACAAACGGATTACTTCACTATCTCTTTCATCATCGGAATGTTCTTTCTACAGTCGATCATACAAGATTGCTCGAACTATGCCGAGGATTAGAATTTCCTGATCCAGAAACACCTTCGCATGATCCTTATTATGGGATCAAGGGTTGGCGATCAACAATGAGAGTAGAACCTGAGCATGGAGAGTTATATAGTTTAATTCATAGGGCACATCTCAAGATAATGCCCAAAATATATGGACATTACCACCCATATCTACCAACAGACTGCTACGATAAATACTCAGGATATTACTTATGTAAATATCCCGAAGGTGGTTATCTTACTAGACACGTTGATTTAGATGGAGATGCTGGGTCAACAACAGTATCATTTAATATAAATGATGACTATGAGGGTGGAGAACTTTGCTTTTGGGACAAACATATCGTGGAAAAACACGCAAATTGTATGCACGTTTCTCCCAGTAACCATCTATTCATGCACGAGGTAAAACCAATAACCAAAGGCACGAGATACTCAGTAATTGTTTGGTTCAGTTATCACAAAGGAGATCAATGGTTGACATAGAAAAACTTACTAGCATAGCAAATACTGGGAAGTATCCTAATTTGTGTAGTATGACTGACGTTGAGGCAGTAAAAAGCATCATGGAGATTTATCCTGACCTATTTTCTCCAACATACAGTCAGGGAGTGCATATCAATAAATCAGAGAGCAAGGCAACAGAGTATGGATTTAGATTTCAAATACCTACAGGCATCAGTCAGTATGAATATTTTGACGGACATATAGGAGAGAGTGTATTATTTCAATCTCTATTACAATGGAAGTCTTGTTACTTTGTCAATGATGTGATGACACATGAGGTATTGTATTTTGAAGATCCTCCACTATTCGCTCCTACAATAGATGCCTTATGTAATCTTGCTACAGAAACGACAGGTAATTCTGATACATCATCATTGAAAGGTTTGTTAGAACTATTTGATGCAGATATTGAAAGTTATGCTATTCATACTGCTGATATAAGCAGAATCAATAAGACAATAAGGATAGCACTATTCAAGACTGAAAAGAGTTTATCAGAAGATGTATTGAAATACATGGGAACTAGAAGTAACACAAAGGCATATATCAATATGAAAGGATTATCTGATTGTGTAGAAGTGTTGTATGACAGTCAGGGTAATTTGATAGAGATAGTGCTAGAGTTCAATGAATCTGGTTTAGTTAAAAATATTGGTTATGCCTTGGGAACTTGGTTCAAAAAAGATGCTCCAGATGGAACTACACCTCAAGATAACTGGAAAGCATATAGTGAGAGAAGAGAATCACACAACAATTCCGTATCAAGTATAGCATCATCTGCTAGTGCCTTTACTTGGTTTCCAGAAGCGTGGATAGATGAAATATCTACATGGGAGACAATAGACACAGCAGTTCATGGTGCTACGATTGTCACTGCCAATGCAGATGGAACTAAATCAGAATTAATATATGGATTGGTTTAGATCGTAGTTACGCTACCGCCACTACCGATTGTGAATTTCTCTTTACCATTTCCCCCTGTGCCTCCGCTTCCGCCAGATTTTCCTGACTGACCGCCTGGATACCCTCCACAACCTGCTTGAGCGCTAGCACCATTACTACCAGTTTGACCACCATTACCACTGGCACCCTTACCAACTGGCCATTGGGAAGAACCATAGTAGTTTGCACCAGTTCCACCAGAACCGCCAGTTCCTCCAGTGCCGCCTCCTCTACTGTTACCGCCTGAACCGCCACTGCCGTTACCGCCTCCTCTATCCGCAGAACTAAAGTATTCTGTGAAGGCATTATTTCCATTCCATCTATATCCCCAACCTGTGCCTCCATTTCCGCCATTTCCTCCAGCACCCCCTGTTCCTCCATTGTTGGAACAGACTCTATAACTACTCCAGCAGAACCAACCGCCACATACATAACCTCCGCTGTGACCGCCTCCGCCACCGTTGCCTCCCTTGCCGCCACCGCCGCCTCCGCCGCCACCGCCTCGGATACGATTTTGTGAAGGAAGGTCTATTTTGACAGGAGAGTTTACTACGACATTATCATACGCATTGTTTCCATTTCCGCCATTAGTAGCAGTGTTAGTAGAACCATTACCACCGCCAGCAGCATAACTTCTAACAGGGAATCCATGCCCAGTATTCGTGATCTCAAGTATCATTTCTCCTTGCCCACCAGAATTGAATCTTATTGCAGGGTTAGAAGTTGTACCACCTATCTGACCGTTGACATTTATTTTCTTTGGTAGGTTTGATGTATAAACTGTGCTTCCAAATACTTCATGTCTTATTTGGCAGTGTTGCCAGTTTCCATTGATCTCAGCAGTAACTTTATCTACTACATTTCTGAAGTCACTGAATTTTATAGCACCACTTGTAGGTATGTTATTGTTTTGACTTATATTTGCAATACCTTGCCCTCTGTGGTAGGCATCTATGTTGTTGCCTGCATTGAAAGTGTTTATAATGTCACTCATATCAATGGGACCAGAACCTAACATGGTAGAGTAGTTCAATGAGAGACTACCATTACCAATAGTTCCGTTAACAAGATCTTCATAGACACTATTTGATACATCTGAATATGTTTTTGCAGAAGTAATATCATAACTCATTTCATAAACCTTATTGCCATCTTCAATATCAATAGATACTATCTTATCCTTTGATGCTCCATAGTGTGCCGCCACACCTGACATATATTTTACACAGTCTTTTAAATCTTTATTGGCATTAAAGGCAGTTCCGTTTCTTCTAAAGATAGGATTGGCGAGTATTACACCCTCAGATATACTATGATTTGCTACGTTGAATAGTTCGTTTATATCCTGTCTATCAGTTATGAATGACTCGGTTGGTACAATATGGATTCTCTTAATACCGTCAACAGTTCTTGAGTCATCATAGTCGTTATCATAGAAATGAACACGGCACTCAAAGTCTCCTACAGTTGCTAGAGTCTTGTAAACAACATCATGTTTACACATCACTTTACCTACGGTTGGATTACCCTCTGTATGTTGTAGTTCGGGATTTTGTTCTATCTCATAGTCTTGTTGGTTAATATCCATCTGGTTATGTAGTGATACCTTGCCAAATGTATTTATTATGGTATAATATATAATACAGGCGCAACCTAATTATGAGTCATAAAGAAGAACTAGAAAAGAGATCAAGCGAACTTCAAACAGAGATACAAGAGTTGAATAGAACGTTTGAACTAAAGAAAGAAGAATTTTTGAAAGTGCAAGGCGCTCTAGAAATGCTTCAAATCTTAGAGAATGAAAAATCTAGTAAAAAAACTTGATGATATAATCATTAGAAAATCCAATCCAAGACTATACAAACAGATGTATGGTACAAAGACAGTACATTGTTGCCCCAAGTGCGGAAATCTTTTTGCAGATTAGGGGTTGACAGATGAAAACTGTTCGATTATAATGGAAACATAGATCCGAACTCTGATGTCACCTTGAGGGGAGACAGGACGAGAAAGGGCAATTATCAACAAATTATTATGAACAAACGAGGCATTGGTTTTGGTTTTCAAACCTCCCAAGCAGAACGCAANCAACTTGTCGGAAATCTTGCATACGACAGGTATCTTAACAAACATCTTATTGTTAGAGATGATTCAGTACAAAGAGAAAATGTCTGGGCAGATATTGCAGGCAAACAAGAAAGTTTTTTAAGTCATTGCTGTACAGGAGATACAGATGATACTGTTATTCATATCGTAGATATAGAACGCACTATTAATCATCTATCTAAGAAGAACTTATCAAAGAAGAATGTTAAGTATCTAAAAAGATTAAAAGAGTTCTATGCAAAAGGTTTTAGATACCTCCACATTGATGGCGGTAACAGAACAGATACACTTCAAGGTTGGTATGAGAACAGAATACCACTTCAGTATCAAGAGCACTCTGTTTACTCAGTGAGAGGGCAGAAATGGATTCACTTAGATCTAGTAGAAACTAAGGACATAAAGAAAGGTCTTAAACCAAAGTACACCAGAGATACATTAATCTCTCTTGGTGGCGACTATGAGTTACTCGCATATTGCATAGATGATTCTCAGTTCAGTTTCAAAATTTACTCTGATATGGACGAAGATCAGAGAAAGAAGAAGTTTATTGTTCTTAATGCTAATGAGGACTTGAACAGAGAGGAAATGAGAAATTGCTCTCTAACAGATTGGTGTACTTATGTCAGAAACTTAGGTAAGAAGTGGAAGGGTTTATTCCTTGCTGATCAACTTATTAAACCTGAGAACGCAAAGAGATTCAAATTCAACGGCACACTTTCTGCCTTGGGTAACTGTTTTGCAAACATGGAGACTAAAATACTATCAGTTGATTCATTTAGTCCTACTATTCTTGATGAAGATTACGAAGAGGGAACTATCGCTAACAGTAAGGTCACAGAAAATATGAAGGGATTTGATACCCTGTTCAAGAAATTTACTGTCTTTGTTGACAAGTATATCAAGGGAGGAACTAATCTTGATGACACTTATGAGTGGAAACAGAGAAATGTTTGGGTAGACTTTTGGTATCTATTTGTTTACGTTGAGAAGGTTCTTAAATTTTCGATTCCAAAGCAACAATATGGCAACTTATTCAATACTGTTATGACATGGTATGTTGATAAGAAGAATGATAAGACACATGATGCTTTTGGAAAACCATATCCAATTCAAGATGGCAAAGTATTCACTAACGTTTACAACACCACTGGTACAAATGGGAAGTCAAACTTCTCTGATTACATGGGATTGTTTGGTGCTAATACCCTGTATAAGATGAATCACAGATTTAAAATGATTACTGATGTAATTGTTCCTATGCTTCAAGATAAGGGTATCATCAAGAAATCTAGTGAGTACAAGAGGGAGTTTGATTACANTTACAGAAACCGTCTATGGGAAGATCAAGGAGGCAAGTGTGCTCTTACTAGAGATCGAAATGGAGATCAANTTCCAATGACTCTAGAGGAGGCACTAGACCCATCATTAACTGAACTAGACCACATTATACCTTTTGATGTTTGGTTGAGTGAAGGTAGAGAAGGGAGTCCTACTGTTTACGAAAACTGTCAGTTGATATTCACATCAACAAACAGGAGTAAAGGCAAGAAAATGGTTGACTCTATTACAGTATGATAGAAGTTTACGATAACTTTTTACCTACTGAGGTTTTTACGCCCATCAAGGATTATATCTTTGGTGGGCGTATGCCTTGGTATTATTCTCCTACATCTGTTTTAGAGGGCGATGGTTGCCCACAATTTTCTCATGCGTGTTACATAGATTCTGAACCAATATCAGATGTTTACAATATAATAAAACCAGTGTTCGCATCTCTCAATCCATTTGCTTTACATAGGATTAAGTTTAATGCTACGCCAAGATCAAAAGAAATAAAAGAGAAACCTCTACACGTTGATGTTTCGGGTCCCCAAGATGCTAAAGGGAACTTCACTGACATACCAAACTATCATATATGTGTGTTATATTTCAATGATAACAACGGATATACATATTTTGAGGACGGGCAGAAGGTAGAATCAAAAGAGAATAGGGCAGTGATATTCTCAGGGGATTTGCTTCATGCAGGCACATCATGTACCGATACAGATTTGAGAGTTGTTCTCAACATAGACTATTGTAAGTGGAATTGACATGGATTTATTTCCGACATTATTGGAAGAGTATGATCTTACAGGTTCGCCTGGATTAGAGTATTTCAAGAAACATATAAAAGGCAAGGGAAAGTCAGTAGGACATTCTTTGGCAGTAAATGGTGTTAGTAGTCATGGTGGTTGGGATCCATTGCAAGATGAGGGTTGTAAGGAAATATGTGATGCCTTTCAAGATTGCATCAATGATTATAACAATAAGATAGGCAACTACCCTTCAGTTATTAGTGGTGCGTGGTATAATATACTGCCCAAAGGCGGATACACAGGTAGGCATCGCCATGAGTCAAGTGTTATTAGTGGTGCATTTTATGTAGAGTTACCAGAGGGAGACTTCGGACAATTCTTCGTGGTATCGCCACTACAACCATACATGATGTGTATTCATAATATACACCCCACACCCTATGGAATATATGAGATTGACATACCAATTAAACAAGATCATCTATACCTATTTCCTTCGTGGTTAGAACATGGAAGCAGAGTAAACAATACAGATGGCGAGAGGATTACAGTAAGTTTCAATACAACGCCTGCACCAAAAGATATGTTACCGCCTGAGTTTGTCAAGGCAGTGTGGGGAGAGGGTCACTGGTTCAATGAAGATAGTTGATGTTCTACCAGTAAAACTGGGGGCAGTCATGTACCCTGAGCATGACAAAGTAAAGTCAATGTTGATTGATGAGATCAATAGTCATGGTGATAGTTATGAATTTCAAAAGGTAGATGCACACGCCAAAGGATTAGAACATTTTGATTACTATTCACCTCTATCAAGTGACAAGTATAAGGAGTTTAGAGAGTGGATACAGACACAGGCAGAGATATATGCTAAGGACATACTAGGTTATGATACATCAGATTTCTTATTGACAGACAGTTGGTTGAATGTGTGTGATTCTGGAGGCAAACAATCGCCACATTTCCATATAAATGCGGTGGTGTGTGCCTTATATTATGTCAACTTTGATGATGAGTCACACTCGCCAACATACTTTTATCGTCCTAACAATAGTATGAATTTTCCTGATTACTTTGCATATATGTTGACAAATCAAAAAGAAACAAAGTATAATTATATCAATGAAGTTGTAGGAGTTGAAGGTTCGTTGTTGCTGTGGCCTGCTAACACTTGCCATGGATATACAACTAACTACACAGATAATAGAATAACAGTATCCAGTAATTTGATGCCTAGATATATAAATGATGTTAGGATTGAACCTCTAACAAAAGAAGAGAGACACACTGCCATGACTACGTTTAGGTCAGGTAAACTATGGGATTATCCTCTATTATAATATGGAAGTCGTAAACATACTACCAACACCAGTTGCTATCATACCTTGCCCATTTCATAGTAAGGTAAAGGATACTATTCTTGCAGAGATTGAAGAGCAAGAAGTTAATAAGTTATCATATAATGCTAATTCAAAACAACTAAAACACGTTGGTCACTACTCAATACTACATGATGATGAGAGACATGGTAGATTTAGAAATTGGTGTGAACAACAGGCGGAATACTATGCTAAAGAAGTTAAAGGAGATTATATACAGGAGACAGTACAAGTAACCGATAGTTGGTATAATATAAGTGATAAAGGTGGGTATCAGCACCCACATCAACACGCCAATTCATATCTATCATGTATATACTATGTAAACTTTGATCCAAAAGAGGATCATGTGAATACACACTTTATGAAAGATGAGAATATGCACTTCCCATCAATGCCTTCTCTACATATACTCAGAGGAAAATATACTGACTACAATCAAGATAATCAAGTTGTTGTTAATGAAGGCGAACTCATAATATTCCCATCACAAATTATACATGGATATGGTAATAATAAGGGAGACAACAGAATAACATTATCAATGAACATGATGCCTACTATAGTTACCAATGGGGATTATGGTTGGCGATGTATCAATCTTAATAAGACAGAGAGAAAAAAGGCATTTGATTTTAAAGGAGATTAATACTTGACAGAATAATAATATAGTGCCATAATAGATTATGGGAAACAAAACTGGCGTTTTACAAGTCCCGCTTCGGTTCACTAAATGTAAGTCCAAGTTTTTGTTTCTCGCACCCTATTATAATACTAATGGACAGACTAGGTAAGAAACCATACTCACTAGAGAGGCAAGGTATGAAACCCGCCCTTAATCAAATGGGGCAGTTCGTGGGTACGGCATCTAAACTAGGTTTACTCGCCACGTTGATCTACTTTATCTACAAAAGATTCAGTAGTGGACGGTGGAGAAAGTGGAACACAAGTGGTTGCGTTGATACTACCCATACAGTATTATAAGAATATGAGAGGGAAGGTTTTGTGTTTGTTACCTTCCCTTTCCTTTTTTACAACAAACATTCTAATATCATGGCAACAATGCAATCAGCAACCAACAAACTCACAGTTTTGCAATGGACAGAAAAACTCTGTCGTGCTCTTGAACAACAGTATAGAGACTATTCACTACGCTCTATTGTTCGTAATCAAAATATGTCTGAAACACCTGACCCCTATCTACAGGAGAGAGTTACTCAGATTGAGTCTGGAGAAGATGATAGAATCAGTTTCTTTATCGAGACAGGTAGAAAGTATCTCAAAGTTTGTATGAGATCTAAACAAGTCAACACACAGTTTGATGACAGTATAAGTGTTCATGCTTTCGTTGATAAGAACACAGGCGAGGTATATAAACCAGCAGGGTGGAAGAAACCAGCAAAGTATGTTAGGTTTGATATGCGTGATGAAACACAGAGAGCAAGAATGTACAATATATGTGATTGGGCGGGTGGTTATCTCTATATGAGATAATCCCCATACCTATCTAAATAATAGAAAAGTTACATAAATTATGGGATACGATTCACTTACGTCAGATACAGAAACACTAACTAAAGTTAAGTTACAATCAGTTGACAGACTAAAGAAACAATTACAAGCAGCAATGAGAACCATAGGTAATCTTGATGAGCGATTGACTTCACTAGAGTCAATGGTTCATGCTGCCCTACTCAAACAGCAAGATGACATTAAGGCACTTGTTGTAGAGATTAACAGTTTGAAAGGAAGTAAAGACTATGAAGTTGCCTCAAACAAATTTGACATGGACGCAAAACCATTTGACTTACCAAATGCGCCACCAGTTGGATAACTGGCACATTTGATATTGCACATTATTGAATCTACACTATTATATGAGAGTAAACAACAAACGACACATTATGGAATTTGAAGATTTTGATTTTGATGAATTTGATGGACAAGAGCAAGATGATTGGTTGATGGACATTAATGGAGTCAGAGAAGAATTTGACCCTGAGACTAAGGAACTACTTAAACACTTCTAAAAGTGGCACAAGACCCCTTGCAGGGGTCTTTTTTTATACTATACTATGCTTATTGACAACTGATTATGAAACTTAGAGATCATCAAAAAGAGATCACAGACACAATGCAACAGAAGTGGGGTCAAGTACTTGTACCTACTGGTGGTGGTAAAACAATGTGTATGATTGTTGATGCTAAGTGGCGATTCAGTATGCCTATTCCACAGACTATTGTTGTAGTCGCTCCTAGAATCCTACTCGCACAGCAACTATGCGAAGAGTTCCTCGAGCAGATTGATAATGTCGAGGTACTTCATGTTCACAGCGGAGAGACTAACTACAAGACTACTACTAATCCAAAAGAGATACAAAAGTGGCATCACAATAGCACAAAGAATCAGTTGATCTTTACAACATATCATTCACTTCATAGAATCTTGGAAGATGTTGAAGCGGATACAGTATATTATGACGAGGCACACAATTCAGTTCAAAAGAACTTCTTTGAGAGTGTCAAGAGTAGGTCTAACATCACTAGACGTAAGTTCTACTTCACTGCCACACCTAAACATCATACATCACAGGAGCGTGGTATGAACAATTCTAAGGTGTATGGTCAAGTGATTGCAGAAATCCCTGCTCCAGAGTTGATTGACAAGGGTTATATCATATCCCCTAAAGTCAAGGCGGTCAAGTATCCTATCGGGTTCTATGATAGTCCAGAACAAGTTGAGAAGGAAGTGATACTTGATGCTCTGGACAATGAGGAGAGCATGAACAAAGTATTGGTAACTGCTAAATCTACTACCAGTATCCACAGATTGATTCGTATGACAGACTTTCAGAGTGAGTGTCATGCTCGTAAGTACAATGTGATGTGGATTACATCAAAGTATGGTGCTATCATCAATGGCAAGAAAGTCACTCGCAAAACATTTTTCAATCTAATGAACAAGTGGGGCAAAGATGACACAAAGAAGTTTCTACTATTTCATCACTCTATCCTATCTGAGGGTATGAATGTGAGTGGATTGGATTCTTGTATTCTATTGAGAAATCTTGATCTAATCACTATGGCACAAACTATTGGTAGAGTTATTCGACTACATAAGGAAGATGCAAAGAAGATTGACTCAGGTGCCTTGAAACCTTGCGTAAATGGTACTGGATACGTCAAACCATTTGGCAAGATGTTCGTACCAGTTTACAACAATGTGGGTATTGGTACAGAGCGTCGCCTCAATAGTGTTGTTGATACTATTTTCAACAGAGGAGAAGCACAAGTTTCAATTTCTAACAGAAAATAGACAACAGACTCATTTTATAGTATAATCAAATTACCACAGTTATCAACATGGCACAAATTGACAACATCAGACATCAATGTCTTGAGACTATGGAGAATCAGTATGCGACTAGAATGGAGCATCATGTTTCAAAATTAGAATTGAACTATGCAGAGGCAATATTACAGGAAATGATGGTTGAGGCGGAGGATTTCATCGCTGATGATCTATTCTTAGATGACCTTACAGAGTGGTCTAAAGATGATCTTGACAATATACAGTTCTATGATTCAGGCGATCTTGATATAGATGGATAAGGAAGAAAGGCAGACTAGAAAAGATTTGATGAACATAGTCTATCCAAATCATCTTAAATTTTTAAAGAAACTCAAGGCACAGTTGAAAAGAGATAAAGGTATAAAACCAAGAAGAAAGCAACGTAACAACTATAAACATAAATGAGTGTTCAATCTTTAAATCTATTCTCAATGCCCATAGCAAAGTTTGCTGTGGACAAGTGGGAGAGCAAAAAAGATAAGTTGTTAGAACTTATCAGTTTTGAGGATTGTGAGATAGTAGAGTGTCAAACCGATTACTACAAATATAATACAGTATCGCCATACTTAAATCAGTTTGTAGATATACTCACACTAGACTTAAATGGCATAGTAGATTACTATACACAATTATTAAGTGATAGATATAGAGGAGATTGCCCCTGTGATAGTGTAGATAAGTGGCAACTATGGTCACAGAGATACATCAGAGGGCAATATCATGGTGCTCATAATCATGGTTTATCTAACATTTCATGTGTATTATATGTTGAGTTTGATGAAAAAGAGCACTTCCCGACTACATTCTATAGTCCATTTCCTGACCCTTACTATGGTACAATTAACAAGATTGCGCCTCCAGTAAGTGAGGGAGAGATACTAACATTTCCCTCTATGTTATTACAT
>FUFK010048034.1_pt1 | contig 20060 bp, 18 predicted proteins | sample 1021851 | NCBI WGS metagenome assembly FUFK01 (sample SAMEA51879418, study PRJEB19060) | metagenome
AAGAATCAATTTAATATATTAAATCCAAATATATTGATCCCTAAATCAACATCTGAATTTTCTATTAATTCTTCTTACAGGAGATATTGGAATAGCAAGATAAAAAAATACATAAAAAATTGTGAAGATGGAACTGATGGAGTAAGAGAAAAAAATTTTAATATGAGGTGGGTAGGATCATTAGTTGCAGACGCAAGTAGAATTTTTGAAAGAGGTGGAATTTTTCTTTATCCTGAAGATAAAAGAGAAAAAAATAAAAGTGGAAGACTAAGGCTAACTTATGAAGCTAATCCCATATCTTTTTTAGTAAGTCAGGCCGGAGGAAAAGCTACAAATGGTTCAATCGATATTTTAAACGTAGAAGTGAATGAAATACATCAACGTGTACCTTTTATTTTTGGTTCTAAAGAAGAGGTTGAAATTTTTTTAAATACTAATTAAGTCTAAATCAAATTGTCGAGAGAAAATATGTCTAAAACATCAGAATTAAATATGGAAACATTAAAAAGAATGTCTAATGCAATAAGAGTATTAGCGGCTGAAGGTGTCCAAAAAGCAAACTCAGGTCATCCTGGTATGCCCATGGGTATTGCTGATGTTGCAACAATTTTATTCTCCAAATATTTGAATATCGATGTAAATAAACCTGATTGGCCTGATAGAGATAGATTTGTTTTGTCAGCTGGTCATGGGTCAATGCTCATATACGCTCTAAATTATCTTTTAGGCTATGCTGATATGAGTGTTGANAGTTTAAAAAACTTTCGCCANTTAAATTCTAACACACCTGGTCACCCTGAATACGGTGATACTTTAGGAGTTGAAACTACAACAGGGCCTCTTGGTCAAGGTTTAGGTACTGCTGTTGGTATGGCTTTAGCCGAAAGNATGTCTAATGCAAAGTTTGGNAAAAATCTTGTTGATCATTTTACTTATGTCATGGTTGGTGATGGGTGTCTCCAAGAGGGTATAAGTCATGAATCAATAGAATTTGCTGGACATTTAAAATTAGCAAAATTAATTGTTCTTTGGGATAATAATTCAATTTCGATTGATGGTAATACCAATTTGGCCAATTCAAGTAATCAAATTGCTAGATTTAAAGCATCAGGGTGGCATACTCAATCAATTGATGGACACGATTTTGATCAAATATCAAAAGCGATTGAAAACGCACAAAAAACCAATAAACCTTCATTTATTGCTTGTAAAACTATAATTGGATTTGGTTCACCAAATCTTGCGGGNACTGAAAAAACACATGGAGCACCACTTGGGGATGATGAGGTTAAAAAAGTAAAAGAGGAATTAAATTGGAAAAGTAATCCATTTGAAGTTCCAAAAGACATACTTAGTAATTGGAGATCTTTAGTTGAAAGAGGATCAGAAATTAGAAAAGAATGGGAAGATAGATTTAATAAAAGCCCAAAAAAAAATAAATTTATTAAAAATAACTCAAACCACTTACCTCAAGCCTTTGATAAAAATTTAAAATCTCANATTCAAAAATTGAAATTAGAAAAACCTAAATTAGCTACAAGACAAGCAAGTTTAGAATTTTTAAAAGTTTTGTCATCTAATGTAGATAATATTGCTGGAGGCTCAGCTGATTTAACTGGATCAAACTTGACAAAAACCCCAGATATGAATTCTATAAAACCAAAAAAATTTAAAGCTAATTATATTCATTATGGAATTAGAGAACACATGATGGGAGCTGTTATGAATGGAATAGCTCTTCATAAAGGTTTTATAACATATGGTGGAACTTTTTTAGTTTTTAGTGATTATATGAGAAGTTCAATTAGGTTGTCAGCTCTCATGAAAACTAAAGTNATTTATGTTTTAACACATGACTCAATTGGTCTNGGTGAAGATGGCCCAACACATCAACCAGTAGAGCATTTAGCAATGCTGAGAGCAACACCTAATCTCAATGTTTTTCGTCCTGCTGATGCAGTTGAAACAGCAGAAGCATGGGAACTTGCACTTAAATATGATGGACCATCTATATTGGCTTTATCAAGACAGGGTTTAAAAACATTTAGGGATGAAAAAAGGAATGATAATCTTACAAGTAAAGGTGGATATCTCGTTAAAGATTTTGGAAATAAAAGAGATTTAACAATAATTGCCACAGGTTCTGAGGTTGAGATTGCATTAGAAACTTCTGATCTATTATTAAAAGATAATATTAAAGCATCAGTGGTATCTTTACCATGTTGGGAGATATTCGAAAAACAATCAGAAGAATATAAATTAAATGTTCTTGGAGAAAAATTAAAAGTTGGTGTAGAAGCGGGTTCAGAATTAGGCTGGCATAAATATATAGGATCAAATGGTATTTTTATCGGAATGAAAACATTTGGAGCATCAGCACCTGCAAATCATTTATTTGAACATTTTGGATTAAGTTCAGATAAGATTAGAGAAAAAATTTTAGGTAAAATTAATACATAAGTTTATGCCTTCTTCAAAAGAATTTTTTAAATTAGATTTAAAGAATAAATTGATTCTTGTCAGGGTTGATTTGAATTTGCCTGTAGTAAATGGAGTTGTTCAAGATGAAACAAGGCTTCAATCTGTTTTACCGACTATTCAAGAAATTATTAAAAAAGGTGGCAAGGTAGTACTTTGTAGTCACTTTGGAAGACCTAATGGTGAATATAATAAAAAGTACAGTTTAAAACCATTAATAGAACCTTTGTCAAAAGCATTAAATTGTCCTATTGTTTTTTCACCAACTTGCATTGGGCCAGAAGCAGAAGAACTAAAAAATAATCTTAAAGAGGGTCAAACTTTACTTTTAGAAAATTTACGATTTCATAAGGGAGAAGAAACTAATAATAAAGATTTTTCGGAAGATTTAACTCTGGGGATTGATTATTTTGTTAATGATGCTTTTTCATGTTCCCACAGAAGGCATTCTAGTACGGTAGGTGTAACAAATTTTTTACCCTCTTTTATGGGAACTCACTTAGAAAAAGAGATTAAAGCNTTAGAGGGTGTTTTAAATAATCCTAATAAACCTGTAGCNGCAATAATTGGAGGGTCAAAAGTTTCAACTAAAATAGATGTAATAAATTTTTTACTCAAAAAAATGGATATTATTATTATTGGTGGAGCTATGGCTAATACCTTTGTTNCTGCAAAAGGTCTTGATGTGGGTAAAAGTTTATTTGAGAAAGAATGCATTGATTTAGCTAAAGAGCTTATAGAAAAGTCACAAAATAATAATTGTAATTTAATTTTGCCAACAGATTTTATTGTATCTAAAAATTTAAAAAAAAATGCTGAATATACAACTGCTAATTTTGACTCATTGCCACATAATATGATGGCACTAGACATTGGCCCAAAATCGATAGAGCTTATTAATAAAAATATTAATAACTGTAAAACTATTTTATGGAACGGACCATTAGGTGCTTTTGAAACTTACCCATTCGATAAAGGTACTAATAAAGTCGCTTCGCATGTTTCAAGCCTTACAAAACAAAAAAAGATTTTGAGTGTTGCAGGTGGAGGTGATACAGTTTCTGCATTGAACAATGCAAAAGTATTGAATGATTTTAGTTATGTATCCACTGCAGGTGGAGCATTTTTAGAATGGTTAGAAGGTAAAGTATTGCCAGGTATCGAACCTATAAGTTAACTTACGAAAGGAAAATAATGTCAGTCAAAGTAGCAATTAATGGATTTGGAAGAATTGGTAGAAATATACTTAGGTCTATCATTGAAAATAAAAATGACAATATTAAAGTAGTCGGCATTAACGATTTAGGTCCTATAGAAACAAATGCACATTTATTAAAATATGATTCTGTTCATGGCATTCTTAATAGGGATGTTATAATTAATGGTAGTGATCTAGATGTTGGAACAGGACCAATTAAAGTCACTGCAGAAAGAAATCCAGAAAATTTACCTTGGAAAGAATTAGATGTAGATGTTGTTTTAGAATGTACGGGAATTTTTACTAGTAAAGAAAAGGCTCAACAACATATAACTGCGGGTGCAAAAAAAGTTCTTATATCTGCTCCTGCAAGTGGAGTCGATCTTACTGTCGTGTATGGTGTAAATCATAAAAAAATTTCAAGTGAACATCAAATTTTATCAAATGCTTCGTGTACAACTAATTGTCTTGCTCCTTTAGCATACGTATTAAATAAATCTATAGGTATAGAAAATGGTTTTATGACCACAATACATTCTTATACTGGAGATCAACCAACATTAGATACAATGCATAGTGATCTTTATAGAGCAAGGGCTGCAGCTGCTAATATGATACCNACATCNACAGGTGCGGCTAAAGCTGTTGGGTTAGTTTTACCTGAACTAGATGGTAAACTTGATGGTGTTGCAATTAGAGTTCCTACACAAAATGTTTCAGTTGTTGATTTTAAGTTTAATTCAAAGAAAGAAACTTCGATTGAAGAAATTAATGAGGCAATAAAAATTGCATCTGAAAATGAATTAAAAAATATTTTAAGTTTTAATGATAAAAAACTTGTTTCAAGTGATTTTAATCATAATCCATCCTCTTCAATATTTCATTCTGATCAAACAAAAGTTATGAATAAGAAATTTGTAAGAATTTTGAGTTGGTATGATAATGAATGGGGTTTTTCAAATAGAATGTGTGATACTGCATTAGAAATAGGAAAATATATATAGTTTATGTCNTCAAAAAACATAATTATTGCACCATCAATTTTATCTGCTGATTTTAGTAATCTTGGTCAAGAAGTTANTGATATTGATGAAGCTGGTGCTGATTGGATTCATTTAGATGTAATGGATGGACATTTTGTTCCAAATTTAACTTTTGGTCCTTCTGTTATTTCTAGTATTAGAAATAAAACCAAAAAATGTTTTGATACTCATTTAATGATATCAAACCCTGATGAGTATATAGAACAGTATAAAAATGCTGGCTCAGATATAATTACTGTTCATAAAGAAGTTTGTGGACATTTAGATAAAACTTTATCATCCATAAAAAATACTGGATGTAAAGCAGGCGTTTCAATTAATCCTGGTACAGATATTTCTGGGTTAGAGTATGTTTTAGATAAGATTGATTTAATTTTAGTTATGTCAGTAAATCCAGGTTTTGGAGGACAAANGTTTATAAACTCATCNATNCAAAAAATTAAAAAAATAAAAGAATTAGTAAAAAACTTTAATATTGATATTGAGGTTGATGGTGGCATAGATGATAAAACGGCAACTCTTGTTAAAAATGCTGGTGCAAATATCCTTGTTTCTGGATCTTTTATATTTTCTGGAGAAAATAAAAGTATTTATAAGGAAAGAATAGCTTCTTTGAGATAATTTATGTCAAAGAATACTGCAAACAAAATAATCATTTTTGATTTAGATGGAACTTTAATTCATTCAATACCAGATATGTGTATTGCTATGAATAAAACATTAGAGCAATTTAAATTAAAATCTATAACAGAGGAAAAACTTCAAGAGTTTGTTGGCGAAGGTATGTTGAAATTATCTGAGAATGTACTTAAATTTTCAGGAGCCAATTTGAATTTAATAGATGACTTTTTCTTAATGTATAGAAAAGAATATTCTGAAAATCCATATTACCTAACTACTTTAATGCCAGGTGTTAAAGATATTCTTAACCATTTATTAGATAAAAACATTAGCATAAATATATGCACAAATAAAAGACAACATGTTGCAGAGAAAATTTTAAAACTAATGAATTTATTTGATAATTTTGATTTTATTGTTGGTGCAAAAGAAAATGTTCCACTTAAACCTCAAAGACAAATGATAGACTTTATATGCAATCAATATGATAGTNATNAAAATGAATTTATAATGGTTGGAGANACAAANGTAGATATTTTAGCAGCAAAAAATGCAGAAATTAGNTCTGTAATAGTTGATGGTGGTTATACAAATNAGGATTGTAAATCTTTAGGNGCAGATTTTTANCTAAANAATATATCTGAGTTAANNTCAGTTTTAAATTTATAAGGGATCCCAANTNAANACATCACCACTTCTTTCTNAAGGAGTTAAGTAAGGNTTAAATGCTGGCATNGCTATTTCCATTATTTTTTGTGGATTCCATCCTTCACTATTATGAACACTTTTTACAGGTCTATTTTGGTTATAAATAAATAATTCATTTAATCTTGAGCTAAAAATCTGTCCTGTAATATCCTTTGCATCTTCTGATGAAAGNTATACTGCAAGTGGAGCATTTGTTTCGGGAGTCATTTTTTTTAGACGTTCGACTCTAGCTTTTTCTTGTTCGGTTGTAGAGGGTATAGAATTCGTCATTCTACTCCAAGCAAATGGTGCAATGCAGTTTGATCTTACATTAAAACGCTTCATATCTAAAGATATNGATTTTGATAATCCAGCAATNCCTAATTTTGCTGCAGAATAATTAGCNTGTCCAAAGTTACCTATTAAACCAGAAGTACTTGTCATATGAACAAAGGAACCTGAGTTTTGTTCTCTAAAAAATGGTGCTGCTGCTCTGCTAATATAAAAACTACCATTTAAATGTACATCGATAACATCTGTCCAATCTTTTGGATCCATTTTATGAAAAATTACATCCCTTAAAATACCTGCATTATTAACAATAATATCAATTTGCTTAAAATTATCTAAAGCATTTTCAATAATTTTAGATGCAGATGACCATGAGGTAACACTATTATTGTCTGGTATAGCTTCTCCTCCTTTTTGTGTTATCAATCCACAAGTTTCCTCTGCAGGTTGAATTGATCCACCTTCTCCACTTAGAGATACACCTATATCATTTGCTAAAATTTTTACACCTTCATTGGCTAGGGCTAACGCTATTTCTCTTCCAATTCCTCCACCTGCACCTGTAACAATTGCAACTTTACCTTTTAATCCTAAATCATTCATAGATAATCCTCTTTATAACCCATTAAACACTTTTTCATTTACTTAGTCTATAATAGGTTTATAGAATGTTTGATAAGTGGGGGCGTAGCTCATCAGGATAGAGCGTGAGATTCCTAATCTCAAGGTAACAGGTTCGAGTCCTGTCGTCCTCACCACTTTATTTATAAAGTGATTGAAGTTCTTTGTGATAATTTTTTTCTACAATTCTTCTTTTGATTTTTAACGTTGGAGTTAATTCTGATGATTCAATGGAAAATGGGTTTTTTATTAAATAAAATTTTCTAATTTTTTTTGTTAAGCTTAAATTATTGTTAACCTCATCAAAAATATTTCTTACTAATTTCTTATTTTCTTTAATCTCTTCAGAGGGATAAACTAAAGCAACCAAATATGGTTTTTCATGTCCATAAATCATAATTTGCTCTATTTCATCATAGGATAAAAAAAGATCTTCAAGAGGTGCTGGTGCAATATTTTCACCTCCTGAATTGACAATCATTTCATTTTTTCTGCCTAATATTTTTAAATAGTTTTCATCGTCAAATAATCCTAAATCACCTGTATGCAGCCATCCATTTATAATTGTTTTATCTGTAGACTTTTTATCTTTCCAATAACCTTGCATTAGAGATTTTCCTCTAACTAAAATTTCTTTATCTTTAGATAGTTTGATTTCTGTCAAATGTATTGCTTTACCAACTTTATCTAACTTAATTTTGTTAAAGGGGGTTATAGAGATAATTGGTGAATATTCAGTTTGTCCGTAACCCTGTAAAATTTTAATGCCCATTGAAAAGAAAAAAATTGCAGCATTTTGTTTCAAAGCAGCTCCACCAGATACAAAAGCCATTAGGTTTTTACCAAAAATTTTTTTGATATTTTTTCTTATGGTTAAATCAATAATAAAGTCTAAAAATTTGTCTTTTACATTTAGACTTTCATTTTTGTATTTTTTATTTCCTAATATTAAGTTTTTTTCAAACAAGTATTTGATTATTTTATTTTTTGATTTAATAGAGTTTGAGATTTTTTTTAATAACACGTCATATAGTCTTGGAACTGCTACCATAAGAGTAGGATTAACAAATTGTAGATCATTTAATAATTGGTCTCTATTATTTGAAAAGTAAATCTCACCACCAATATAAATAGGAAGTAAAAAACCACCTGTTCTTTCATAAGCATGCGAAAGAGGTAAAATAGATAAAAATTTATGATTATTTATTTTAATATCATCTAAATATATTTTAGCACCTTCAATATTAGATTTTATAGAATTGTGGCTGAGCATGACACCTTTTGGGTTAGCACTTGTGCCTGATGTATAAATTATACAAGCCGTATCATCTTTACTTATTTTATAATCGATATTTGTTTCTTGAGAATTTGTAATAATTTTTTTATTTAAAATATCTTTGTGATATATAAAAAAACTTTTATTTTCAGTACTTTTAAAATTTTCTAACAAAATAAATTTTTTTGTAAAAATAAGTTTCTTTTTTATCTTTTTAATTTTTAGATAAGCTTCTTCATCTAATAAAGCTAGTTTGCTTTCTGAGTGATTAAGTAAATAAAGTAATTCATTTTCATTGCTGGTTGTATATGCAGGAACAGTTATCGCTCCTATTTTCATAATTGCTAAATCAGCAATACACCAAAAGGGTGAGTTCTTTGATATTATACTAACTCTATCACCCTTATTAATTTCAATTGTTTTTAAGAATTCTGATAAAATATTTATTTGTCGGCCAGCCTCATTCCAACTGATTGAAACCCAATTGCCATTTTCTTTATGCCAAAATAAAGATTTGTCTCTAAGTTTATCTTTTTGACTTTCAAAAATTTCATTTAAATTATTCATAAATTTTTAATTTCTAATGTAATTTAAAAAATAGATACTATTTAATTANTATACTAATCTTAATAAAGAGAATAAATTATAATCATGAAAAAAAATAAACTGCCTAAATGGAATTTGGATGAAATTTATGTAGGTCATAATGATCCTAAAATTGATAAAGATTTAAAGAAACTTTCAAAGTTAACAAATCAATTTATTGATAAATGGAAAGGGAAAATTAAAAACTTATCAGGAAAAGAAATATCAAATTGTTTAAAAGAGTATGAAAAAATTAATGAAATAATGGGATTGTTAAGTACGCATAGCAGTCTTTCATTTGCAAGTAATATGGAAGATGTTGAAGTATCTAGATATAACGCAAAGATCTCTGATAATTTATCGTTGTTGTTTTCAAAACTAATATTTTTATCTTTAGAAATATCCTCGGTGAATAATAAGATATTTAAGGCTTGGGAAAATGATAAGGTTTCAAANAGATGGATCCCCTTAATAAAGAACCTAAGAAAAAGAAAAAAATATCAATTATCTCCTCTTGTCGAAGAAATATTAGTTGAAAAATCTCCAACTGGAAGATCATCATGGGTTAGACTATTTGATGAAACTTCAGCAGCTTTAAGGTTTCCATATGGAAAACAAACCTTAACTGAAGCTGAGATTTTAAATAAATTATCAGATAGTAATCCAGAAAGCAGAAAAATTGCAGGGAAATCGTTATCAAAAATCTTAAAAGATAATTCAAGGTTATTTGGAATGATCTTAAATGTAATCTCAAGAGATAAATATGTAGAAGATAGTAAAAGAGGTTTTGGGTCTATTTTAGAATCAAGAAATTTAGATAATGATATAGAAAATAAAGTTGTTGATNCACTTGTGTCAACTGTATCTAAAAAGATGCCAGATCTTACACATAAATATTATAAATGGAAAGCTAAAGTATTTAAGAAAAAAAAATTAGATTGGTGGGATAGAAATGCACCACTAAATCACAGTGAAAATACGCTTATTAAATGGGATGATGCAAAAGATATAGTTTTAGAGGCATTTAATGATTTTAATCCGAAGATCTCAAAAATAGCTAAACAATTTTTTGATAATAATTGGATTGATGCTGAGCCAAGAAAAGGTAAAGCTTCTGGCGCTTTTGCTCATCCATCAGTTCCAAGTCATCATCCTTATATTTTAATGAATTATCAAGGCAAGGTAAGAGACGTCATGACACTTGCTCATGAACTAGGTCATGGTGTTCATCAAGTTTTGGCAGGGAAACAAGGATATCTTCTTTCAGATACACCTTTAACACTTGCTGAGACTGCATCTGTATTTGGAGAAATGTTAGTATTTAGAAAACTTCTTAATAAGGCTGAAAAAAGTCAAAAGAAAATAATGTTAGCAAATAAAATTGAAGACATGTTAAATACAGTTGCAAGGCAGATAGGATTTCATCAATTTGAAAATGAATTTCATAAAGCTCGTGTCTCTTCAGAATTAACTGTTGACGAAATCTCTGATATATGGATGAAAACTCAACAACATGCAGTTGGACCTTACATAAAATTAGATAATGATTATAGATCTTTATGGGCTTATATCCCTCATTTCGTTCACACGCCATTTTACGTTTACGCGTATGCTTTTGGTGATTGTTTAGTAAATGCCCTTTGGAATGAATATCAAAATAGTGATAAAAATAAATTTGCAAATCAATATATCGATTTATTAGCAGCAGGTGGAACTAAAAGGCATGATGAATTGTTAAAGCCATTTTCATTAAGTGCTTACGATAATAATTTTTGGGCTAAGGGTGTTAACTCAATCACAAATATGATTGATGAATTAGAAACTTTATAATTCATGACTAANAATTTTGATGATAAATTAGACGGCTCATTTACANCTGGAAGAATCAAAAGATACGCTAAGGTAACTTCAGCAGTTGGTGGACTTGCTGCTAAANTGGCGGGCGAAAAATATTTGGGGCTNAAAATTGATAAAGAAAATCATGCAAAACAGTTAAGGGAAGCTCTTGGTGGGATTAAAGGCCCGATTATGAAAATAGCTCAAATATTNTCTACAATTCCTGATGCTGTCCCTAAAGAATATGCAAATGAGTTAGCTCATCTTCAAGCTGATGCACCTTCAATGGGATGGTTATTTGTAAAAAGACGAATGAGAGCAGAGTTAGGTGAGGATTGGGTTTCAAAATTTAAAAATTTTGATAAGCAAGCTTCTGCTGCTGCATCATTAGGACAAGTTCATTTTGCTGAAGATTTAAAAAGTAATAAATTAGCATGTAAGCTTCAATACCCAGACATGAGTTCTGCAGTCCAAGCAGATCTCAACCAGCTNAAACTTATATTTTCTATTTATGAAAGNTATGATTCTGCAATTTCNACTAATGCAATACANCAAGAGTTNTCNGAAAGATTAATGGAAGAATTAGATTATTCACATGAATTGAAAAACTTAAATTTGTATAGAGAAATGTTATCAAAGTTTGACGAAATAACTTTACCAAAGCCAATAAAAAATCTCTCTACTAATAAATTATTAACTATGACTAGGATTGAAGGTCAAAAAGTCATGGACTTTATATCAGAAACTGAAGANCAAGAACTNAAAAATAAACTTGCTCTAAATATGTTTAAGGCTTGGTATGTTCCTTTTTATGAATATGGAATTATTCATGGAGANCCTCACTTAGGNAATTATTCTATAAGAAANGATGCAGGTGTAAATTTATTAGATTTTGGATGTATTAGAATATTNAAGCCTGAATTTGTTACTGGAGTTATTGATTTGTATGAAGCTCTAAGAGATGATAACATTGAATTAGCAATATCAGCATACGAGAGATGGGGGTTTGAAAACTTAAATAAAGATTTAATCGAAATATTAAATATTTGGGCTAAATTTATATATCAACCTCTATTNGAAGATAGNATTAGACCTATTTCAGAAATGCCAACTGGTCAATATGGAAGAAAAACAGCTGAAAAAGTTCATAAAGAGTTGAAAAAAATTGGAGGTGTAAAACCTCCTAGAGAATTTGTTTTAATGGATAGAGCAGCTATTGGACTTGGTTCAGTTTTTATGCATTTAAAAGCTGAAATCAACTGGTATAGAGTTTTTCATGAATTAGTTGGTGATTTTAGTGAGAAAAATCTNAAAGATAAACAAAATAAAGTATTGAAAAAAGTAGGATTATTTAATTAATTTTTTGTAAGATTTCATCTAACGATTTTTTTGCATCACCATATACCATTCTTGAGTTTTCTTTGAAGAACAATGGATTCTCAATACCTGAGTAACCTCTGCCTTGGCCACGTTTAAATATAAAGACTTGACTTGATTTCCAAACTTCAAGGACAGGCATTCCAGCAATTGGGCTATTAGGATCNTCTTGTGCAGATGGATTAACAATATCATTAGCACCTAATATTAAGACAGCATCAGTTGATGGAAAATCTTCATTTATTTCGTCCATTTCAAGAACAATATCGTAAGGTACTTTAGCTTCTGCAAGTAATACATTCATATGTCCAGGAAGTCTCCCAGCTACAGGATGAATAGCAAACCTAACGTTTTTCTTTTTATTTCTTAATCTAGATGTTAACTCAGATACTGCGCTTTGAGCTTGAGCCACAGCCATGCCGTAACCAGGTACTATAACGATATTTTGAGCATCATTAAGTGCACCTGAAACTGTTTCAATATCTGCTGGGACCATTTCACCTTCAATTTCTTGAGATGAAGATACATTATCTCCCCAGCCACCTAAAATTACAGAAATAAAATTTCTGTTCATAGCTTTACACATTATGTATGAGAGTATTGCTCCTGAAGAACCAACTAGTGCACCAGTAACAATTAACAAATCATTGCCTAGTAAAAATCCAGTAGCGGCAGCAGCCCAACCAGAATATGAGTTTAACATTGAAACTACTACTGGCATGTCAGCTCCACCAATAGCAAGAACAAGATGAGCTCCTATAATAAAAGCTATTATAGTCATTGCAATTAAAGTCCATAAACCATATTGATGNAAAAACATATAACCTAAAACAAGACAAGCTAATGTCATTAAAATATTTAGAACNTGTCTACCNGGNAGNACAAGNGCTTTACCNGTTATNAATTCNGAAAGTTTNCCATATGCAATNACTGAACCTGTGAAAGTTATTGCTCCTATAAATACACCAAGNAATATTTCTATNTCGTGNATTATAATCTCAACATTAGATAAATTTTGAGGGGGTTCAATTGATGAGTTNATNCCAATAAACACAGCTGCCAAACCTACAAACGAATGAAGGGCTGCAACAAGTTGCGGCATTCCCGTCATTTGAACTTTTAATGCTACAACTAATCCAATTATTGATCCAACAACCAAAGCTGGTATTAATAATTTATCTAGTTTCATATCTGGACCTAGAATGGTTCCAAAAATGGCTATGATCATTCCAATGATGCCATACCAAACAGCTTTTTTAGCCTTTTCTTGATCACTTAAGCCACCGAGTGATAATATAAATAAAACACTAGCTGCAATATATAATGCTGTTAATAATTCTTGTGTCATAACTAACTTTTCTTAAACATTGATAACATTCTCTTTGTNACAAGGAATCCACCAACNATATTTATAGTTGCAATCATGACTGATATAATTGCTAAAATGTTAACGATATAATTNGAAGAACCAATTTGTAAAAGGGCACCGACAATTATAATNCCTGAAATTGCATTTGTTACCGCCATNAATGGTGTATGAAGNGANTGAGAAACATTCCATATTACTTGAAAACCAACAAAGCAAGATAAAACAAAAACTATGAAATGTTGCATAAAAGATGGGGGTGCATAAAAACCAATTAATAGCATTAATAATGAGCCAACTATTAANANTACAAGCTGTTGNAAACCNNCTTTTTTTTGTTTCAGTATTTCTTCTTTTTCAATTTCTTCTTGTGTTTTTGATGTATTTTTACTTTCATGTTTAGCAATTGCTTGAACTTTTGGAGGAGGTGGAGGGAATGTTATTTTTCCATTTAAAACAACTGTAGAGCCTCTAATCACATCATCATCCATATTAATACTAATTTTACCATTTTTGTCAGGAGTTAAATCACTTAACATGTGTCTAATATTCGTAGAATATAGATTGGAAGATTGTGTTGCCATTCGACTTGGTAAATCAGTATATCCAATNATAGTGACGTTATTACTTGTTTTATAAAGTTTATTAGGTTTAGTTAAATCACAATTTCCACCTTGTTCTGCAGCTAAATCAACTACAACAGAACCAGGTTTCATTAGTTTAACCATCTCTTTTGGCCATAATAGAGGCGCAGNTTTTCCAGGAATAAGAGCTGTNGTAATAACGATATCAATTTCAGGAGCNTGTTCTCTAAAAAGTTGCATTTCTTTTTTTATGAATTCTTTTGAAGCAGGCTTTGCATATCCACCTTCGCCTGACCCATCTTCATCAAAATCTAAAAGTAAAAAATCAGCACCCATTGACTCTATTTGTTCAGCAACTTCTGGTCTTACATCAAATGCTCTTACAATTGCTCCTAATGACTGAGCAGTTCCTATTGCAGCTAACCCAGCAACTCCGGCACCAATTACTAAAACTTTAGCAGGAGCAACTTTNCCTGCAGCAGTAATTTGGCCTGTAAAAAATCTACCAAAGTTGTTGCTTGCCTCAATTACCGCTCTGTAACCAGCTATGTTAGCCATAGATGAAAGAGCGTCCATTTTTTGAGCTCTACTAATTCTAGGTATCATATCCATAGATATTACAGACACATTTTTTTTCTTAAGATCTTCAAGAAGTTTTTTGTTTTGCGCAGGCCAAATAAAAGAGATGAGAGTTGTTTTTGGTTTTAATAATTTNAGTTCAGGGTTAGAAGGAGCCCTAACTTTAANAATGATGTCTGATTTAGACCAAATATCTTTTGAAGATATAACTTTGACACCAGCATCCTTATAATCTTGGTCAGAGTAGTTTGATTCTAATCCTGCTTTAGTCTCTATTTGGCACTTAAACCCAAGTTTTATTAACTCTTTTGCACTTAATGGTGTTAGAGCTACTCTTTTTTCATCTTTACTTAGTTCTTTAGGACAACCTATTATCATTTAATTTCTCAAAAAAAAACCGTACGGATGTACGGTATAAAAATTATTAACGTAAGAATATTAATAACCTTCTCTTTCCAATCTCTTTCTCATCAGCTTTCTTACTCTTCTTGTGCTCTCAGCTAATTCTCTAGCCTTTTTTTCAGATGGTTTTTCATAAACTCTTCGATTTTTCATTTCTCTGAAAACACCTTCTCTTTGCATTTTCTTCTTGAGAATGCGTAAAGCTTGATCAACGTTATTGTCTCTTACAGATACATACATATAATTTATTCCTTAAAGAGCGTCTTAATAACATGTTTTTTTAACTATTTGCAAGTGTTTTATATAAATTACAAAATTAAATTATTTATTTTCTTGAAACACTATTAAATTCTCATACTTAATAGTATAATNNGATTATNATGAAAGATATTAATAAAAAAACAAAAACAAAATTATTACTGTCATTCTTAGAAAACGTACCTTTTGATGGTTGGTCATGGGAAACTCTATATTTATCTGCTGTTGATGTCGGTCTAACTAAATCAAAAAAANTATCNGAAATTGAAAAGGGTAANGTTCGAGACCTTTTTAATAATANTCTTGTTAATATTATTCAGGAATTTAATATCTATTTAGACAATGAAATGAAAGAAAATTTCAAAAAATCTAAATCTAAAAATTTGAGAATACCAGATAAAATTAAGTCTCAGATAATACTAAGACTTAAAGCTGCAAATAAATTTAAAGAAGCTGTCAGAATATCATTAGGTATGATGGCTTTACCAAAAAATTCTAAAATAGCTTTAGACATGTTATATAAGACATGTGACATTATTTGGAGAGATTGTGGAGATAAATCCACTGATTTTTCTTTTTACACAAAAAGATTAATTCTATCGGGTGTTTATAGTTCTACTTTGTCATATTGGTTAAATGAAAGTGACTTTGCTAAAGTTGAAGATTTTCTTCAAAGAAGATTGAACAATGTTTCTAATTTTGGAAAAATCAAAAAATTTAAGAATGTCATTAATCAATCTAATCCATTCAATACATTCTTTAAAACTATTGCAAAGATTTAATTCAAGCAAATATTCATACAAATCAAATGATTAAGTAATGCCAATAAAAATTCCTGATAATTTGCCTGCAAGAGAATCTCTCTTAAGTGAAGCAGTTGACGTAATTAATAGTAGTTATGCTGAAAGGCAGGATATAAGACCACTGAAGTTTTTGTTNTTGAATCTTATGCCAAAAAAAGTTCCTACTGAAATTCAATTTGCTAGATTAATAGGAGCTTCTCCATTGCAAATTGAACTTACCTTAATGACTACAAAGTCATATCAACCTAAAAACACGAATCAAGATTATTTAATTCAATTTTACAAAACATTAGATGATATTAAGCATGACTTTTTTGATGTTTTAATTGTNACAGGTGCTCCAATTGAGACATTACCTTTTAAAGATGTCAATTATTGGGATGAATTGTGTGAGATTATAAATTGGTCTAAATCAAACGTTTTTAGAAGACTTGGGATTTGCTGGGGGAGCCAAGTTTTTTTAAAAATTTTCTATGATGTAGAGAAGCATATTTTAAAAAATAAATTATTTGGTGTGTACGATCATCAATTATTAGAAAATAATGATAGATTACTCCAAGGTTTTACAAATCGATTTCCAATGCCAGTTTCACGTTTCACTGAAACAAGAAGGCAAGATTTAATTGACGAAGATCTTGAAGTTCTTGCAGAATCAACTTTATCAGGGGTTGGTATGGTTAGATCACGAAGTACAAAAGATCTTTATATTTTAAATCATTTAGAATATGACGCAGAAACTTTAAAAGATGAATATTTAAGAGATAAAAATGAAAATTTAAATATATCTCTTCCTGAAAACTACTTTCCGGACAATGATGATCAAAAATTACCAGTNAATCGCTGGAGACCCTATGCTTTTCTATTATTTTCAAATTTTATCAATGAAGTCTATCAGGATGTACCATTTGATTTTGGAAAAAACAACTAAATTGGATATGTGATATGCCCCATCTTTCTTCCATTTTTTACTTCNTTNTTGCCATAAANATGAATTTTCTGATCTTTATGAAAATTAAAANATTTTAAATTTTCAACNTCATCNCCAAGCAAATTNATCATTTTCCAGTTTTCACCTANTACCTGATCATTTATATCTNGACCCATTATTGATTTAACTAAAATNTCAAATTGACTATTTTTACAACCTTCAATAGTCCAATGAAATGAATTATGNGGTCTTGGAGCGATTTCATTAAAGATAAAATCATTATTACGTTGAAAAAGCTCTATAGTTAAAAGGCCTTTTAAATTTAATAATTTTGCAAATTTTTTTACAGTTAACTTTAATTTAATTTCTAATTCTTGTTCAAGAATGGCTGGTGCTATTGTATATTTTAAAATACCATTTTCATGATGGTTTTCTGATAATGGGAAGAAACATTCAGATTCATTTAAGCTTTTGGCATAAAGAATAGAGACTTCTCTGTCAAAATTAACTTTTTCTTCTAAAATGCAATCATCAAAGTTTATTTCACTCCAAATTTTTTTAAAATTTAGTTCTGATGAAATATTAATTTGGCCTTTACCATCATATCCAAGAGAATTAGTTTTCAGAATACAATCATGATTTAAAATTTTTGAGTATTTTATTAAATCTTCTAAAGATTTAATTCTGTACCATTTTGGAACTAAAAAACCTGATTTGGCTGCCATTTCTTTTTCTTTGTTTCTATATTGAGCAATACTAAAACAAAAACTTGATGGATAAACTTTTGTTATCTTTGATAAATTATCTAAGGTTTTTGCAGGTATGTTTTCAAACTCGGATGTAATAACATCAACTTTTGATGCAAATAATTCTAGTTTTTTATTATCATCCCAATCACCAGAAATATATTCATGTACACTATACTCAGCTGGGTTGTCTCCTTTTGGGCAATAAAGGAAAGTGTGATAACCATATTTTTTTGCAGCTATAGCTGTCATTTTGCCAAGTTGACCACCTCCAAGTATGCCTATAGTTTTTTTTCTAAGAGTCATAAATTAATAAAAAATATTAAAATTTTATTCTGGCTTGTATGGTACATTATTAGTTAATGAAATTTTCCAAGATAATAATTTTTTACGGATTTTTTCATCTTGAAGGCTTAAAATTTCTGCTGCTAAAATTGCAGCATTTTTTGCTCCAGTTTTACCAATAGAAACCGTTGCAACAGGAATTCCTTTAGGCATTTGCACAATTGATAATAGACTATCAATTCCATTTAAACTCGTACTTTCAATTGGAACACCAATTACAGGTATCTGTGTATGAGATGCCATCATNCCAGGCAAATGAGCTGCACCACCTGCACCTGCAATAATGACTTTAACACCATNTTCCAAACTTTTTTTTGCATAATCTAAAATTCNATTAGGTGTTCTNTGAGCAGAAATAATAAGTTGTTCATTTNTAATAGAAAGCTCATCTAACTGANCTTTNGCTTNTTTCATGACNTCCCAGTCNGATTGACTTCCCATAATAATNCCAACTAGGTAATTTGTATTTTNATTANCCATCTTCNGTTGGATTACCTATTACCCCTCCAGATTTTAAAACTTCTTTTTCTAAATCTTCTTGGGAACATAATTTTAATAATATAGGATGTTTTGCAGAAATATTTGATATATTCCAATGAGATCTATTTCTGATTTTCTCTATTGTAGATTTAGTAGTTCCAACAAGTCGACTGATTTGACTATCTTTAAGCTCAGGATGATTTTTNACAAGCCATGCAACTGCGTTTGGTTTGTCACCTCTTCTGGATAAAGGTATATATTTTGGACCTTTTGTTTTGTCAGATGCAAAGCTATTGTTACTATCAAGTTGTATTAATTTTAAGTTTGGGTCTGAAGAGCATCTTTCAATTTCTTCTTTAGATAGTTGTCCATTTTGTATAGGGTCAAAACCAATGATACCTTGACCTACATCACCATCAGCAATAGCTTGAACTTCTAAAACATGCAAATCACAAAACTCTGATATTTGTTCAAATGTTAAAGTTGTATTATCAATTAACCATACTGCTGTAGCCTTTGGCATCAAAAGTGACATAATAACTCCTATTGTTATAATCATTAAGTAAATTTTTAATCTTCAAATGTCAATTTAAGAATATAAAACTATTATTAGTTAATTTAATATACTTAATCTAACGTCTTTACAAAATAACTCTAATGGCTTTTTGATATATTCGATTTTTGTTANACCAAAACCAAAAATATCATTATTTATTTTTGAATTATAAATTAAAGATCCTACTATCTTTTTATTAATGTCATTAATATTTGCATTATCGATAATTTCAGAAGAATTGATTTTAAAACTTATATATTTCTTTTTTATTGATCCTTTGTACTTTACCCTTGCAATAACTTCTTGGCCAATAAAGCAACCCTTATCAAAGTCAATTCCTTGATTGTAAATTATATCAATTTCAAATGGATAAAGTTTATTTGAAGGTATCTCTAATTCACCTTCTGGGCANAGATTTGTAAATCTCAAATGATCATACCAATCTTTTAAACAAACGTTTTTAAAATCTTTTTTAGGTTTTGAAAAATGTCTATAGATATCATTATTTTTAAATCTCAAATCTTTTCTTGAAATTTCATCTTGGTAAAAATAATTTGAAATAATTACATCTAAATCTTTTTTTTCAAAAGTTACATCTAATCTTAAGCTATATAATTTTAATTTATTTATTAAATCATTTAGNTGGTTTTTACTGCACTCAATTAAGTANNAATNCTCATNTTTNATGATAAAAAAATCAAATANAATTTTTCCTTGAGGTGACAATAGNGTTGTTATAAATAATTCTTCGTNATTTATTTTTTCNAGGTNANTAGAAATAATATTATTTAAAAATAATAAACNATCTTTCCCAGAAANTTTTATAACAGATCTNTTATTTAAAATTGATACTTTTTTTTCCATAATTNACAATTATATCGATAATAAATCAAAAAGGTTTTTTTATGGCAATAAAAATTTATGGAAGATTATCNTCAGCAAACGTTCAAAAAATTAATTGGTTTTGTAAATATGCAAATATTAGCGTTATCAATTTAAA
>FUFK010041880.1_pt1 | contig 20057 bp, 16 predicted proteins | sample 1021851 | NCBI WGS metagenome assembly FUFK01 (sample SAMEA51879418, study PRJEB19060) | metagenome
CATAGCCTTGTCAGTGCATGCAAAGAGGCGCGGATCAGTAGGTCAGTGCTGTATAAGAAGATGGGGGAGGATGCTGAGTTAAGTAATCTCATTCGTACTGCGCAGCAGCAGAGTGCGGAGAAGGCATTGGAGGATGTCGAGGTTATGTATCAGCAGCAGCTTACTGGTCAGAAGAAGTATGATCCTAATGTGCTGAGAGACTATGCCCTTCATGTTCGGTGGAAGGTGGGCAAGGTCATGCCGGATCAGTATGGCGATGTAAAGAACCGTGCTGGTGTAGAGGTAAGTGACGGCACGGTGCGTATCGTTTGGGAGAGCGATAGTGCAGGTTAAGATCCCTTACAAGCCTAGAGACTTACAGGCAGAGATGCACAACAACGTGCGTCGTTGGAACGTGCTTGTGATGCACCGCAGGTTTGGCAAGACGGTGTGGGCTGTTAATCATCTTATTAAGCATGCGCTGACTTGTGAACTTCCAAGGCCCAGAGTGGCGTTTGTTGCGCCTACTTTTACGCAAGCGAAGCGTATCGCGTGGGATTATGTGAAGTATTATGCGTCTGTAATCCCTGGCGTGAACTTTAATGAAACTGAACTGCGTGTAGACTTCCCTAATGGCGGCAGGTTGATGCTGCTTTCTGCTGAAAACCCTGACAGTTTGCGCGGTATCTATCTTGATCTGTGCGTGTTCGATGAGTTTGGAATGCAGAACCCAAGGGTATGGGGGGAGGTTGTAAGGCCGGCACTGTCCGACAGGGAGGGTGCGGCTGTATTTCTAGGCACCCCAGCCGGTCATAATCATTTTTTTGATCTATTGGAACAGGCCAAGGCTGAGACGGCCAACGGCTCTGATCAATGGTATCACAAGATCGTCAAAGCCTCTGAAAGCGGTCTGGTAAAGGCAGAGGAGCTTGAGGCGGCAAAGGCACAGATGACGCCGGAGCAGTACGAGCAAGAGTATGAATGTTCGTTCACTGCTGCTATCATTGGTGCCTACTATGGAAAACTGCTGGCTGATGCCGATGATGCTGGAAGGATTACAAGGGTTCCGTATGATCCTGCTTATCCTGTGCATACAGCCTGGGATCTGGGTATAAATGATTCAACAGCTATATGGTTTGCTCAAGTCTTCCGTGGCGGCTCTATCAACATCATTGATTACTATGAGAACGGTGGTGTTGGGCTGGATCACTACGCTGAAGTCTTGCGTCAGAAAGATTATCACTACGGTGATCACCTCGCTCCGCACGATATCGAAGTAAGAGAGCTAGGTAGCGGCAAGTCTAGGCTTGAGACTGCGTTTAGTCTCGGCATCCGCTTCCGCGTTGTTCCTAAAATGAAAGTAGCCGACGGCATCAATGCAGCACGCATGATGATGCCTAAATGCTTTTTTGACCGAGATAAGTGTAATGATGGCGTAGAGATGCTTAGGCAGTACAGGCAGGAATGGGATGAACGCAAAAAAGTTTTCAGAGATCACCCGCGCCATGATTTCACGAGCCATGCTGCGGACGCGTTTAGGTATTTGGCTGTTGGGCTCGAGAATAAACAAAATCTCACAAAGCCTCCGCAACAGATGGCAATGAACGACTACAATCCGTTTACGCTATGATAGTTGACCTGCACCACTACAAGACAGCTACGGCGATGATGACAGTNAGTCATTATCACCAAGACTATAGTGATCAGGACATCAAAGAGTTTATTGAGCCGCCGTTGGCTCTAGGCAACTATCTTATCATAGAAGATGAAACAGGGTTTCCATATGTGTTTGCGACATGGGCTTTCCCTGAGATGTGGCATATTGATGAATATGTGCGCACAGGCAAGTTCCCGCCGTCTGGCTTCCGTGGCTGCGGCGACAGCCCTTGGGTCGTGGACTTTATTGCTTTTGGTGGTTTTCAAAGCGTAAAAGCAGGTTGCAGGTATTTGAAAGACACATTTGTCGAAATGGGATATAGTGACTGCTATTGGTTGCGTACTGAAACAGGCAAAATCGGCTTTCATAAGCTCAAGGAGAATTGATATGGGTTCCGGTGGCGGTCCAGGCACAGACGCAGAACCTCGCAGAGATCCTTTCGCAGATCCACGCAAGGCTGCTGGCACACGCACAGATGCAACACGCATGTCAGGCGCTAGAAAGCGCGAAGAAGAGCGGTTGCGTCGCGCATCTTTCATAACCGGCGATCAATCTTATGTGACAGGCGGCGGCAACATCGTGCGTTCCGAAAGGACTGGCGCTGGTGTTTTGACAAGAACTGGCGTGGAACGTGCAGAGGCTTCAAGGCAGCAAGAGCTTGAGACTTTGATTTCGTTGCGTACTGGTGGTCAGGGTGATCCAGAGGCTGATAAGCGCCAAATGGCTATTGAGCAGCTTGAGAAACGCAAAGAACAAACCCTTCCAGGTTTTCTTGGCGCTATATCGCGCATGAATATTGAGCGTCAGCTTGCTGATTTGAAAGCTGGTGGTACGCCGCAGTTTGGCCTTAGCCCTAGCGGCACCTTCGTAACTCAAGGAGTGACGCCACAGGGGCAGGAAACACCAGGCGCTGCTGCAAATATCCAGCCTATGTTTGGTGCAAGGGGTGTGGATAGCACGAGAACACCAGAAGTAACGCCAGAAGTCACCCCAGAGGTTGTGCCTGACGATACCATGTTGATGGGCAGTCGAGAGAGAGGCCGTCGCAGAACAAGAGGCACAAGAGTGGGTGGTGCAGGTTCCATTGAAGAAGGATATGGCGTCTTGTTGCGCCAACAATAGCAGGAGTAGCTGATGTCTATGTTTACCCCCAAGGTTACGATGCCACCGCCGGCGCCGCCGCCAGAGCCGCCAGCACAGACTGACTTTGAGCGTGCAGAAGCATTGGCCGCTGAGTCCCTGCGTCAAGCTACAGGCAAGCGTAAGGGGCGTGGCGCTACCGTTGTAGCTGGTGCGTTGGAGGAAGAAACAGCGTCAGGGCAAACTCCGACATTGCTAGGATAGGTGGCTAAGATGGATCCCATCAAAGAACTTGTAGCTCGTTTTGATCATTTGGAAACTCGTCGTGATAATTGGGATACCCATTATCAGGAACTGGCAGACTATATGCTGCCACGCAAAGCCGACATTGTGCGCAAGCGTAGTCGCGGCGAAAAGCGCATGGAGCTTATCTTTGATGGCACCGCACTACAGGCTGTAGACCTTCTGTCTGCTTCACTGCATGGGATGCTTACCAGCGGCGCTACGCCGTGGTTCCACCTTGCAATGAAAGATCCTGACATTGGCCGCGATGATGCAGTGCAGCGTTGGCTGGAAGACAGCAGCAAGCGCATGATCAGGGCGTTCAATCAGTCAAACTTTGAGACTGAGGTACACGAACTGTATGTGGATCTCGTTGTTTTTGGCACCGGCTGTATGTTTGTAGAGATGGATGGCGAGAACTTGCGGTTCAGCACACGCCATATCTCGGAGTTTTACGTTGCAGAAGACCAGTTTGGCTTGGTCGATACTGTGTTCCGTAAATACAAGATCCCTGCACGGCAAGCTGTGCAACGCTTTGGGCTGGAGAACGTAGGCAAGTTTATTCAGCGCACATTTGAGAAGAAGCCAGATGAAGAGGTAACGCTGCTGCACGCTGTTCTGCCGCGCGATGATCGTGACCCCACGAAACGCGACAACAAGAACATGCCGTTTGCGTCAGTCTATATTTGTATGGAAACCAAGATGCCGGTAGCGATCAGCGGCTTTCAAGAGTTTCCGTACATTGTCCCGCGCTTCCTCAAGGCAACTGGAGAGGTAATGGGACGGTCACCTGCGATGGTGGCGTTGCCTGACGTTAAGATGATTAACTTGATGTCAAAAACCATCATCCAAGCTGCGCAGAAACAAATAGATCCTCCGCTACTTGTTCCTGATGACGGGTTCCTTCTCCCTATCCGCACGCAGCCAGGTGGCCTCAACTTCTTTAGGAGTGGCACAAGAGATACCATTACGCCACTGAACACCGGTGCAAACATTCCTATTGGCTTGCAGATGGAAGAACAGCGGCGTGGCGCTATCCGCTCTGCGTTCTATGTAGATCAGCTTCTGTCGGCTTCTACGCCTAATATGACGGCTACTGAGGTAGTGCAGCGCCAAGAGGAGCGTATGCGCGTCATAGGGCCGGTTCTGGGGCGTCTGATGAATGAGATGCTGCGTCCCATGATTGACCGTGTGTTTGCGCTTATGCTGCGCAACGACATGCTTGCGGTGCCGCCAGAGGTGCTGCAAGGCAGGGATGTAGACATCGAATATGTATCGCCACTGGCACGCGCACAGAAGTCCAGCAGTCTGAATGGCACGATGAAGGCTCTGGAGATACTTCTGCCNCTTGCACANTCGCTGCCAGTTGGCGACCACCTCAACCCAGATGGGCTGGTCAATCANNTNGTNGACTCTNTGGGTGTGCCNAAAGATGTACTGTTGNCGCAAGCGCANGTCGATCANCAGCGCCAGCANCGTGCTGCNGCACAGNNAGNGNAGATNNAGCGNCAACANGNCNCAGANGACGTTTATANGGCTGCACAGGCCGCACAAGCAGTAAGGATGGTAAGCGATGGCGGTGGAAGTTAAGAAGCTGCGAGAGATGTACAAGGGCGTGTTTAGTGACCACGCTGGGGAACAGGTACTACGAGATCTTGAGGCACGCTGTAACTGGCGTGCTTCAAGCTATGTGGCGGGAGATGCAAATGCCACAGCGTTTGAAGAAGGCAAACGTGCAGTAATCCTTCATATCTACAACATGATGAGTGAGGACTAAATGTCAGAACAAGTGGCTGAACAGGTAGCCCAGCCTGATGCTGCGCCGGTAGAAACACCGGCAGAGGTAGCGCAGGGCGGGTCTGGTAACGACTTCTTGACCATGATACCGGAGGACATCCGTGAACATCCCAGCTTTGGGCCTATCAAGGATGTAGAAAACCTAGCGCGTTCATACGTCAACGCACAGAGATTGATCGGCTCGGAGAAGATCCCGCTGCCCATCAACCCGACAGATGAAGATCTCGACAACATTTATGGCCGGCTTGGTCGCCCAGAGGCACCAGAAGGCTACGAGATCAAGGCAGACGGTAACGTCATTACTGAGGACATGGCTTCACAGTACGCCGATATCGCCCACAAACTGCGCCTTACGCCACAACAAGCACAAGGCGTTCTGGAATACTACCGCTCTTCTGTGTCGAACTCTGCGGAACAAATGCAGCAGATGGTGGCAGATCAGGCGTCCAACACAGAGGCTGAACTGCGTCGTGAATGGGGCAACAACTATGATGCCAAAATCAACGCAGCATCTAGTGCAGCGCGTGAGTTTGCCGGCGACGGCATCCTCGATATGCAGTTGTCAGATGGCACCTTGGTTGGCAATCATCCTGCGTTCATCAAGGCTTTCGCAGCTATGGCAGACTTTAAGTCTACCGTGACCAGCGAGGACAGCATCGACGGTGCATCTGCGAACTACGGCATGACACCTAAGCAAGCACAGGCTGAGATCGACGCGATCATGAACGATAAGAGCCATGCGTATTGGGACAGCAAGAACGTCACTGCACGGCAAAACGCTATCAATCATGTGCAAGAACTGATGAGCATGATCCATGACAGATGAGGAGCGAATTGAGCTACGTTTAGAGTGTCTTAGGATAGCCATTGAGTTTGGCACTCAACGTGATATCATGAATCCAGCCCACATGGCACAGATGTACTATGATTGGGTGGTGCAGGGTAGCGACGAAAGTCGTCCTGCTGACAACCGGAAAGACGGAGGCCCGACGCCGGCCAAAAAGGCCAGGAGTGTCCGCAAGGGTAGCACACCGCAAATCGCCAAAATGTAACTGTAGTTAGGAGGTAGACACATGTCTACACAAGTCACTACGGCATTTGTGCAACAGTATTCTGCAAACGTGCAGATGCTTTCACAGCAGATGGGTTCTCGTCTGCGTGATGCGGTTCGCGTTGAGAATGTTGTTGGCAAAAATGCCTTCATCGATCAGATCGGATCGGCCACTGCTGCCCTGCGCACCAGCCGCCATGCCGATACCCCCCAGATGGACACACCCCATGACCGGCGTCGTCTGAGCCTTGCGGACTATGAGTACGCAGATCTCGTGGACGATCAGGACAAGGTGCGTATGCTCATTGACCCGACCTCTTCCTATGCACGCGCTGCTGCCGCAGCAATGGGTCGTGCGATGGATGATGTCATCATCACTGCTGCAACCGGCACCGCCAACACCGGCGAAACTGGTTCTGGCAGCGCATCACTTGACGCAACAGCCAACTCGGTAGGTTCTGCATCGTCCAACGACGGTCTGACCCTTGCCAAGCTGCGTGAAGCAAAGCGCAAGATGGATCTCAACGATGTTGATCCGTCGATCCCGCGTTACATCGCGGTAGGCCCGAAACAGATTGAAGATCTTCTTGGCGACACCACTGTCACCAGCAGCGACTTCAACACTGTGAAGGCTCTCGTCCAAGGTGAACTGGATACCTTCATGGGCTTCCAATTCATCATGTCCAACCGCCTGACTGTGGACTCTAACGACATTCGTAAGTGTTTCGCATGGGCTGAAGACGGTCTGACTCTCGGCATCGGCAAAGACATCAGCGCACGCATTGATGAACGCGCCGACAAGGGATACGCAACCCAAGTCTACTACTGCATGAGCATCGGAGCGGTGCGCATGGAAGAAGACAAGGTTGTGCAGATCTTCTGTGACGAAACCCCTGACTAAGAGGAGAGATAGGTTATGACTACTAAAAACTCAGACCTCATTGCCAATCTTGAGGCTCTCCCGCAGGTCGCTAACAATGCACAAGAGTTGGGCGGCGTTGTCCGTGTGGCTCAAGGCAATGTTGCTCTTGCCGCTGGCGACAGCACCGACGATGACATCGTTATGCTGGCACCAGTGCCAACCCATGCAACTCTGATGTCCGTCCGTGTAGGTTCTGATGCCCTTGGTGGCTCTTGCACCTACAATGTTGGTTTCTACACCGACGAAGGTACGGTTGTTGATGAGGATGCTTTGGCTACATCTGTGGCTGATGGCGCTGGCCTTGCGGAACTCCGCTACGAAGCGGCTGACCTCAACACCACAGGTCAGCAGGTTTGGGAGCTTGCCGGTCAGTCTTCTGACCCAGGCGGCACCTATTACCTTGCGGCTACCTTCAATGCGACAGGTGGCACTGCTGGTGATATGGCGTTCATCGTCGAGTACGTCGTGAACTAACATTGAGGGGGCGGTTCGCCGCCCCTTCTTTCCATTGAGAGGTGTGCGATGCCGTCTGTCGTTGATATTTGTAACGAAGCTATGGATTTGCTGGGTGCAGCGACCATTACATCTCTCACCGAAAACTCCAAAGAGGCGCGTCTGTGTAACAGGCGCTATGAAACTGTCAGGGATCATGTTCTGCGTGCGCACCCTTGGAACTGCGCAATCACTCGCAAGGAACTAGCAAAAGACAGCGATGCCCCTGCATTTGGTTTCAATCATCAATTTACGTTGCCCACAGATCCGTTTTGCTTGCGGGTTTTGTCTTTTTGGAACAGCAACGTCAACAACGAGTTAGCTGCTTACGACAGCAACGTCATGTTCAAGATCGAAGGTCGCAAGGTTCTGAGCAACGAAAGCACCTGCAAGATCACCTACATCGCACGCATCACAGACACGGAACAGTTTGATACGCTGCTTTCAAGCGCCATAGCGCACCGTTTGGCGGGAGAGACTGCATATGCCATCACAGGCAGCAACGGCGTCTCACAGGCCATNATGGCGCTATACAACGAGCGTTTGAAAGAAGCGCGTGGTATGGACGCGATGGAAGGCTACCCAGACCAGATACAGGCAGATGATTTCCTAAACGTCAGGTTCTAATATGGCGCGTGTTTCTACTATCATAACCAACTTCCGCGCCGGAGAGTTTTCGCCCCGCCTAGAAGGTCGTATAGACCTACAGAAATACAATGAGGCGGCAAAAGAACTAACCAACATGGTGAGTTTCCCGCAGGGTGGCATTACACGCCGCCCTGGTTCGTATTACGCGGGTGCCTCAAAGGATGGCGGCAAAATACGCCTCGTCAACTTTGAGTTTAGTGATGAGCAAGCGTATGTGTTGGAGTTTGGCGCTAATTACATTCGGTTTTTTAAAGACGGCGGCATTTTAACAGAGGCCACCACAAATATCACAGCAGCTACCCAAGCAAATCCTGTGGTTGTAACTGCGGCCTCTCACGGTTTGAGTAACGGTGACAGGGTGTTTATTGGAAGCGTCACCGGCATGACGCAGCTAAACAACCGAGAGTTTACGGTAGCCAATAAGACCACCAACACCTTTGAGTTGTCTGGCATCAACGGCACAGGCTTTGACGCATATAGCAGCGGCGGCACCGTTGGTAAGATTGTAGAGGTGACCACCACCTATTCGGTCACAGAAATATTTGAGCTAAACCATGTGCAGTCTGCGGATGTATTGTTCCTTGCTCATAAAGATCATGAGCCGGCCAAGCTGACACGCACAACGGCTACTAGCTTTACGCTGACAGACATCGACTTTATTGACGGCCCATATCTAGACGAAAACACGACGACAACCACACTATATGCTTCTGCGGCAACTGGTACTGGCATAACAATCACGGCGTCCGCAGCCTTGTTTGAAAGTGCCGATGTCGGACGATTGATCAGGTTTCGTGAAATACTTGAGATTGAGCATGATGCGTGGGCGGCAAGCACAAGCTACGCAAACAACGCTACGGTGCGTAATGCTGGGCATGTTTACAAACAGGTCACTGGCAGCACACAGACATCAAACAACACGCCGCCTGTGCATCTGACAGGCACAGAAACCTACGGCAGTATTGATTGGGAGTATCTGCATGACGCACATGGTCATGTTAAGATAACAGGCTTCACTAGCTCAACTGTCGTTACGGCAGATGTGCATGAGGATCAATTTGGAAACTCGCGTTTGCCTGACAGTGCTGTGGGTTCAAGCAATGCCAACATTCGCTGGTCTTTAGGTGCGTTTGGAGGAGATCAAAAGTTTCCTAAAGCTGTGGCGTTCTACGAAGAGCGTTTGTACTTTGCCGGAACTACAGGCCAGCCACAGACCATTTTTGGCTCAAAGAGTGCTGACTTTGAGAACCATACACCAGGTATTGACGACGACGACGCTATCAACATCACCATCGCGTCAGATCGCGTCAACGTCATAAAGCACCTGCTTCCTGCGCGTTTCTTACAGATCTTGACTACAAGCTCTGAGTTTACGTTGTCAGGCGGCACAGGTGCAGAGCCTGTTACTCCCACAAACGTCAATGTTCTGCGAGAAACTACCTTTGGCTCATCTGATGTCCGTCCGTTGCGTGCCGGCAACAGTACCATCCTTATCCAGAAGGGCGGGGAGCGGGTCAAAGAGATCACGTTTGATTTAGACACAGACGGCTTGTTAGGCGTTGATCTGACCATTCTGGCAGAACATGTGGCTAGTGGTGGCCTTACAGACATGGTGTGGCAACAAGAACCAGAACTTATCCTCTGGTTTGTCCACAGCGACGGCACCCTCGTAGGGCTGACCTATGATCGCGCCAATGGCGCTGTAGGCTGGCACCAGCACCCATTAGGCGATAGCGGGGTGGTAGAGAGCATCACAGCTATCCCCAGCGGTGCAGAAGATCAGGTGTATGTGTCTGTGAAAAGAACGATCAATAGCGCAACGGTGCGCCACATTTGTTTTCTAAAGCCAATCAGTTTTGGCACTGATGTCTCAGATGCTTTTTTCTTGGATAGCGGTCTGACTTACAGCGGGTCAGCAACAACCACTATCAGCGGCCTTAATCACCTTGAGGGCGAGACAGTGCAGATCCTAGCTGATGGCTCTGCGCACGCTGACAAGACCGTATCTGGCGGTAAGATTACTTTAGATCGTAGCTCAACCAAGGTATCTGTTGGGTACAGTTATAACTCGCTGGTAGAAACGCTGCGTTTGGAAGGCGGCGCAGATGACGGCATCTCGCAGGGCAAGATCAAACGTATCCACGGTGTTACGGCACGTTTCCTTAACAGCGTAGGTGCAGAGGTCGGCCCCGATACTAACAATCTTGACCGCATACCGTTCCGAGACAGTAGCATGGCGATGGATGTGGCGGTGCCTATGTTTACAGGCGACAAAGAAATTTCGTTCCCATCAGGTTACGACAATGATGCGCGGGTGGTGGTGCAGCAGTCCCAACCACTACCCATGACTATTCTTGCGATTATGAGAAGGTCTAACACGTTTGATGCTTAGATTTTTGCCGTTTGCACAAGAACACGTTCAGCACATCAAGCTCATGTTTGATCTGTCTGAGGATGGTCGCAAGGCACTGGTCGAGCATAAGGATATCAGGGGCTATACACTGTTTGAGGAAGATGTTGTGCTTGGCATCGGTGGTGTACACAACATATGGANTGGNGTAGGNGAAGCGTGGCTNCTGCTGGGCAANGAAGCNTTTGCGCGGCCCAGAACTGTAGCGCGGCACACNGTCAATATGTTCGATCANATGCAGGAAGAGCANCANTATCAGCGCATCCAGGCCAGCATCGCAGTGANGGANGCAAAGGCTAANAGGTTCGCAGAATGGCTTGGTTTTCAAAATGAGGGTATAATGAGGAAATATGGGCCTGATGGTTCAGATTACTATCGTTATGCAAGGGTGATGTAATGAATCCGGTGATGATCGCAGCAGGTGCCAGTGCCGCAGCCGGCATTATAGGGTTCAAAGGCAACAAGCAAGCAGCGCGTGTTGCGCGACAGACTGCTGAGTACAATGCGCAACTTGCTGAAAATGAACTGGTGATGCTGCAACGCCGCAGAACGCAGCAAGAAAAAGTGGTTCGCCAAAACTCTGAACGTTTGGTTGGTGCGCAAAGAGTAGCGACTGCGGCATCTGGCGTTGAGATGACTGGCAGTCCTTTGCTGGCGCTGGCTGATACATTTTTCCAGACTGAGATGGATGCTCTAAACATACAGTACGCATCGGATGTCGATGCTTTGAATAAGGCATCAGAGGCTGCGTTGGCGCGTGCTGGTGGTGCTGCACAGGCAGCAGCGTTCCAAACCCAAGCATATAGCTCCTTGCTTACTGCTGGATCTCGTTCTGCACAACTTATGGCTTGATAGGATTTGATATGCGCATCCCGCTGTACAACAAAGGATTAGGCCCGACAGTAGAACTTGCGGCAGGTCAATCTGGCTCACGCGCAAGTCAGGCTACCTTTACGGCAGCAGCGCGTGCGCAAGCTCAGTTTGCAGATCAGGCCGGTCAGATTGCGTTCCAGTTTGGAATGGCTGAGAAAAAGCGCGAAACAGATCGTGTTGCTAACGAAGAGGCTACGCGCATCCAGGGCGAGGCAGACGACTTCCTGCTTAACAACCAAGACACAGAAACGGCTGTGTTCACCGACAACTTTACTAAGTTTCAAAACGATCAACTGAACAAAATCAATGCTTTACCCAACCTGACGACACAGCAAAAGGCTGATGTGGCGTCTAGGGCTAGTCGCTTGATGGCCGGCAAACTGGCTGCTGGCAAACAGAATACATTCAACCGTGGACAGGCTAGAGCGTCTGATGCAGCTAACGAATCCATTGCTGCTAATATTGCTGAAATGGGTACGTTGGCTCCTACTGACCCAAGATATCAGGAACTTTTNACACAGAATGTTGAAGAGATTAACAAGGGNATCGCTAACGGTCTGAAGATCAATTACACGCAGACCAGCATGCAGTTGGCTGTTACTTCTCGTAATTACTTCAACAAAATCCAAGCGGCGACTAGCACAGGCGACCTAGACACTATCAAAGAAGACTTAAAAGCAGACACGACACTGCCAACTAAAGCATATCAAGCTCTTCTGGGTAATGTTGCGGCGCAAAAGAATGTCATCAAAGGTCAGAATTTAGACGCTGCTAAGGGAGATCTTGCGGGGATTGCTAAAGAAGCAACACCTGATCAGTTTGATGATATAGCATCTGCGTATTTGTCGAACACGGCAGTCACGGTCAGCATTGGTGGTGAAGATGTTACGATTGATCCCACTACTTTGAGTGAAAGCGCCAGACTGCAAATGGCTGGGCTTAGTGTAAAATTTCAGAACGTCGCAGTTGGTGAGTTGGTTGATAACTTAGCCGGCAGGATCTCGGAGATCCAAGACGACACAACTCGCGCATCTTTGGAGCAAGCGTCACAAGACGCAGCAGATGGCAAAAACTTTACGATTACTCGCACAAATGGCGAAGTTGAAGAGTTTGACATCTCTCAACTGCCAAACGGCAAAAAGATTGAGATTGCCAGTGCTTTACGCACGGCTGCTGGGGAGTTGCAGGATCTTACATCTCGCGAAGTAGTGTCTGGCATGAATGATGTGCTTTCTGCCGACATGAGCATGGAAGATGCGTTTAACACTTTCCAAGGCTTTTATCGCCCAGAAATACTAGCCAACAAATCGCTGAAGCCAGAGCAAGTTGACTCGCTTGTGTATAGTTCTGCCAGCATATCTGTTGATGGTGTNAGCAGAAAACTNACAGAAGGTGACTTGAGCAACGTGCCAGAAATGTTGCGCCGTNTGGATACTGCCGAAGCATTGCTGACACAGAATCTAGACGGTCGTGGCAGTCTGCAAAACAACGTAGACTCAAGTCTTGCTTCAAACACAAGCACGACGCTCAACGCGATTTCAAAAGCTAGATACGAAATCAACAAGAAGATCAACGAAACCGCAAAGTTTAGTGTGGGCGTAAAGCAACTTCAGAGCGGCACCTTTCGTGCAGATATGTTTACGCCTGGTGACGCCAGTAAAATGNTTGCAGCAACTATTTCTTTGCTTGATCAACAGGCCGCAGACACAAACCAAAATTCTATGAGCATGAANTTTTCCATGCTTGAGAAGAACAACGTGGTTCACGAGGTCTATAAAAACCAACTAGGCAAGGCCAGTTCATTAGGCCGTAGCGGCGTGCTAGAGGCTGGCACCGCAGACTTTGAGACTGTGCAGCGTGGCCTCAACTTCTATAACGCAATGAAGCGATATCCTGCTGTATTGCAGAACCACACAACTAAGGACGACCGGACGTTTTTCGAGGCCATCAANNCAAGNCTTGGGTTTGAAACGCTTGATNGNGCGATTGTNAATGTGTCNAGAGCGGCGTTTAACGGNGTNNANATTNCTGGNGTTACAAACAAAAAGATTGAGNAAGCNGCCGCAGATGTCATGGACAGNGCNNNACCNGGCTTTATNGGNTCTNTGTTNGTNGACGGCCCAACAGAGGTGCAAAATGGCCCCGAAATACAGACTTTGCTGGAAAAAAGGGTCAAGGATTATGTGAAGCTAAACGTAAACGTGGAAAACGCTATTGAGCTTGCTAAGAAAGACATAGCTGAAACACATGTTTTTGTGCGCGGTATTCTTACGCGCAAAGAAGCAAACACACCTCCCAACATTAATCAACTTGCTAACCTCGCAGTCGAACAGGCTTTGCGGTTCCGTGACGAACAGAAGATTGGTGTGCCAATCATTTCGGATGATGACTTGAAAGCTGATGATCTTTCTTTGGTAGAGGTGCCTAGTCCTGGCTCTGGAGTTTGGGCGTTAATGTCATTGGGCGGCGTGAATGTGCCGGCAGTTATGATGACACAGGACGGAGATCAGTTTGCNATTGATGAGAAACGCACNGTNACGACAACAGANGTAGTCGGCATGATTACTTGGACGACCAGAGAGCTTGAGAAACTGGCAAGCGTGGATGAAGGTCTTGCAGATCAAGCGCGTCTGAATGATATCAACGAAGAGGTTCAAGATACTGCCGCTAACATCGCTGTGGGAGTAATCACTCAACAACAGATGGCTCTCGCAAAGCCGTACATGTTTGGGGATGTAGTGACTATAATGCCATCAGATGTGGCGGCTGCTGAAGCTGTTATCGAAGAGCAAACAGAAAGCGCTAGGGGTGAGCGGATTATCCGTGAGCTTCTTGAAATTACGGCGTCAGCAGCGCCTATGCCGACAATCTCAGCACAGGTGCCATAATGAGNCTGACTTACAACAATCCTGGGAACATACGACCTGGTCAGGATTACGCTGGAGAAACTGGCGAGTTTTACACCGCGTCTGATGGTTCTAAGTATGTTGTGTTTGATAGCCCAGAGATGGGTTTGAGGGCTTTGTTCATTGATCTGCGGTCAAAGATTACACAGTTCAACGGTGACATTGATCAGATCGTCAATAAATACGCACCGCCTACAGACAACAACCCGACCACTAGATACGCCAGTTTTGTCAAAGGCAAGATAGGCAAGGATGTAGTCACTGAGGCCGATCTGCCAGATCTTGTGTCGGCGTTTGTTAACTTTGAAAACAAGAAATCTGTAGCCAGCCAGTATCTCAAGCCTGCTCTGCTGCAAACGGCGCAAAAACTGTCTGCTGTCAGTATGCCAAAAGAAACTCGTCTTGCTGACGCTATGCAGCAAGTGGGTTTGGAGCAACCGGCGGCACCATCTGAGTTCAGCGTAGAAGAAGCAGCGGCGGCTCAGTTTAGAGGCAGAGATGATCTGCCCACCGGACAAGAGTTTCCTGGCTCACCGCAACCGTCAGAAAGCACGCCAAGTGTAGTACCGCCGCAACCTGATGCGCGTGCAGCGCGTGTGCAACGTCTGACTGACGCAGCCCAAGAAGACGATACAGATCTTGCGATCTTGGAAGAGCGGCAGCAGCCGGCTGTAGTACNAGACAGNCCTGTGTCTGACATTGCTTTGCAAGCAAGCATGATACAAGAGCCGCAGCAATCTGAGTTGCGGTTTGATGAGTCTGGCTTAGATCGCAATCTGATAGAAGACAGGCNAAAGCCGGCAGTGGCTGGCAATGTNGTGCAGGATGACTCTGGCATCGTGGTAACTGCGCGTGGCCCAGAAACAGATGAGCCAAGCCTAGACATTCAACCGCCAGAGGCTGTTCAGCCACAAGTCGCAGAGCCACAGGCAGCGCCATTGGCACGCGCACCGATACAGCCAGAAACGGCTGAGACGCGCATTTTGCGGCAGCGTGCAGAAAAACAAGCTAGAGAAGATGTGACTTTTGGAGATGCTGCTAAGGCAGCGTTTGCAGAAGAAAACATCATGTCTTGGGTGTACAGAAACGCAGAAGAGTTTACGCCTGACCCAGACTTCAAGTTAGACAAAGACGCTTACGACAAGCTGGTCAAAGACATCCCCGAAGAGTATCGGGACTTTTTGTTTGAGGCTACCAGCCTTGCGCACGCAGAGGCTCTGCGCGAACAAGTGCTAATCTCTATGGAAAACGAAGAGATCTTGCAGCAGTACGGTTGGTCAGGTGTTGGTCTGCGTGTTGTAGCAACTATGCTTGACCCAGCAGCCATCGGCGTAACTGTTTTGACAGAAGGCGTGGCGGCACCGCTTATCTGGGGTAACAAGGCTACGCGGCTTTCTAGAGCGTTTCGTGGTGCTTTTGGTGGTGCAGTAAGCACAGGTGCCATAGAGGCGTATCTAGTGTCTCAGAACGCCGTTAAAGACCCATATGACATCCTTTATGGCATGGCCGGTGGTTTGGTGCTGGGTGGCGGCATTGGTGCGGCGCTTGGCAAAAGTCAGAAAGAGTTCAACGCTGCGCTATCGGTGATGGATGCGTCAGCCAGACAGGCGCAGGTTGCTGATATTGGTGCTGTGGTGCAGCGTCGTATCGCAGAGCAACAGACTGCAATCCCAAGGGCGGCTTTTGACACATTCGACACTGGTGTTGGCGCGATGCAGAACCCCATGTCGATCTCGGTGCAGATCCCAGACCTTTCCACGCGCACTGATGACTTCTTGAATGAAATAGGTGAACCAGCTTTTGCGTCTATGGCAACAATGGCNGGTGGACGTATCCCGCTGCGCTTTGACATATCAGGTCAGTTNAAAGCAGATGAGCTAAACTCAATGCGCCAAGTAGGCAACATACTTGCTGAAGACGCCGTAGGCTTCAATCAGCAGGGTGAGCTTATGCAGTCTACAGCAGACATCCTCAAGACAAACGCTATGAAAGCTGGGTATGCAAAATATTACCAAGTGTACCGCCCTGCATTCAACGAATGGGCAGAGTCAGAGGGTATTGGTTATCTGAGGCGGCAGTTCGGCAGCACCCGCGCACAGTTCGGTGAGCTTGTCGCTGACGCTATCGAAAACCCTGGTTTGCAGCATCACCCACAGGTAGTTAGGGCAGCAACACGACAAGCAGAGTTGTTCCGTGATGTCTTGCGCAGAGCTAAAAAGGCAGGGGTCAAAGGGTTTGACGACATCCCAGAAGACCTGACGTACTTCACTCACCTTTGGAGTCCGTACAAAGTGCGCGTCATGGTCGAAAACGGCCAAGACAAGGTTGAACAGTTGCTTCAAACGTCTCTTGTTAGAGGCACCGAGGGCTTGGACGAAGATCTGGCTGGTGAGATTGCGGCTAGAATGGTCAAGAAGCTACGCAATGCACAAGCAGGTTTGGATTCTGGGCTAGCTAGAGTGTTTACTGCTGATCAGAAAGACACCTTGCGCGACATCCTGATTGAAGAGGACATACTTGATGCGGACGCCGCTGACAGGCTGGTGTCACTGTTTGATAGGCCACGCACAGGTTTGCCATCACGCGCCAAACAAAGGCTGAAAGTAGATGTAAACGCTGAAATACGTTTGGATAACGGCAGCGTGTTGCGCGTTAAAGACCTTATGGATCGTGACGCTGAACAGGTGTTCAGTTCATACCTCACGCAGATGGAAGGCCGCATTGCGTTGGCGCAAAAGGGCATCAGATCAGAGGCTGACTACAATGCACTAGTTAAGGCCATCAAAGACGAGGCTGATACAAGATATGGTGCTGATGCGCCTGATAAGATCAAAGGCAATCTTGAGAACATAGACGTTCTGTACAACATGATCCTTGGCAGATCATCTCCATTAATCACAGATCCTGGCGCAACGTCAGCACGGTTGGCGCGTCTGTTCCAAGACTATAACTTTATCAGGTTGATGAACCAGGTTGGTTTTGCGCAAGTTGCCGAGCTTGGTAATGCGCTGTCTATTGGCGGCGTGCGTGGCTTGATGCAAGTTGTGCCTGAGTTCCGGTCTATGGTGAAGCGTGCTAAAAGCGGTGAGCTTGAAGATGCTGTGGCTAGAGATCTTGAGGCGTTTGCCGGCATTGGTGCTGATCGTTTGATCCATCAGGCGATGAACCGGTATGATGCGCAAGACATGTTTGTCATGGGGCGTGGCGACTTCATCGACAGGGCGTCATTCGGTATACAGCCTATAAAGCGTATCGTTGCCGACATCTCTGGTATGGCACCAGTAACGCTTGCGCTGGAGCGTGCAGCAGGGCGTATGGCTGTGCAAACGATTGTTGATGCGTCCTTCAAAGGTGGCTTCAGCAAGTCTTTGCAACGTCGCATGACAGGCATGGGCGTTGATGAGGATATGGCTAAGAAAATCTTTGATCAGATCAAAGAACATGCTGTCACGGTGCCATCGTCTATGTTTCGCAACCGCAAGGTCAAGTCGATCAACATGGGACAGTGGACTGACGAGGAAGCTAGGGATGCATTCATCGTAGCTGTGTCGCGTTGGACGAGGCGCAGCATTCAGCAAAACGATCTGGGTAACCTCAATAGATACATGACCACCACTATGGGCAAAATGCTTACGCAGTTCCGCACATTTATGTTGGTGTCACATGCGAAGCAGACGCTGCATGGTTTGAAGGCTAACGATGTGCGTGGGTATGCGGCGATGATGACATCGGTGTTTTTTGCCGGCGCTTCATACGTCGGGCAAACATCACTCAACGCGCAGTTTCGCGAGGACAAACGCGAGTTTTTAGATGAGCGGTTAAGCATGAAAAATATTGGTCTATCTGCGTTCCAGCGTAGTTCTTGGGCTGCTTTGATCCCAGCGATGGTCGATACCGGCGCAGCATTTTACACAGAAGATCCCATCTTTGCGTATGGCCGGTCATCTGGGTTGGCGACAAACTTCCTAACAGGCGTGCCAATGATCGACCTGGCTCAAAAGGCACACACCGTTGCGTCTGGTGCTAGTAGAGCAATCATTAACCCAGACTACCAGTGGTCACAGGGGCAGCAGCGTGCGCTTAACTCAATCATACCGCTGCAAAATGCGATTGGTATTAAGAACGCCATGAACAAACTTGTGGATATACAGCCGCGTTATGACAACTTGGATTGACGCATCTTTCGGGGATCAGTGTTTTCTGATACATTTAGCCGGATTGGAGCAGACAAATGACGGTTAGCAGCACCACTACCAGAGTTAGCTTTAGCGGTGATGACAGCACCACCGTATTTGCTTACACGTTCAAGATCTTTGATGATGACGACATCACAGTAATCTTGCGTAGCTCTACTGGCACCGAGACGGTACAGACTAAAACAACAGATTACAGCGTATCAGGCGTCGGCAACACCAATGGCGGTAATGTCACTATGGTTACGGCACCTGCAACTGGTGAGACGCTGGTGCTGCGTCGTACATCTGCGCAAACTCAGACCACCGATTATGTTGCTAACGATCCGTTCCCTGCTGCTACACATGAAGATGCGCTGGACAAGCTGACCTTCCTTGCGCAAGAACAGCAGGAAGAACTAGACCGCGCTATTAAGATTTCTAGAACAAATACAATGACTTCAACAGAATTTACTGTTGGAGCGACTGACCGTGCAAACAAGATCCTTGCCTTTGATAGCAGCGGCGAGATCCAGGTTACGCAAGAGATTGGCACCTTCCGTGGCAACTGGGCTGCATCGACTGCATACGAGGTGCGTGATCTGGTCAAGGATACCAGCACAAACAACATTTTTATTGTAAACGCAGAACACACAAGCTCTGGCGCACAGCCACTCACCACTAACGCTAACAGCGCCAAGTACGACCTGATCGTAGACGCTGCGTCTGCGACGACAAGTGCTACAAATGCTGCATCATCGGCTACAGCGGCGGCAGCTAGTGCCACAGCGGCTGCTGCAAGTGAAAGTGCTGCGGCTACCAGCGAGAGCAATGCGTCTACCAGCGAGTCCAACGCCTCGACTAGCGAGAGTAACGCTTCAACGTCAGAGACAAATGCCGCGACCAGCGCAACCGCTGCCGCAACAAGTGCAACAAACGCGGCAACATCGGCAACATCTGCCTCGACCAGCGCAACGACTGCAACAACAAAGGCCAGTGAGGCCAGCACCAGCGCAACAAATGCTGCTACGAGCGAGACTAACGCCGGCACCAGCGAAACTAATGCCAGCACATCAGCCAGCACGGCTACCACAAAGGCGTCTGAGGCCGCTACAAGCGCCACTAATGCGGCAACAAGCGAAAGCAACGCCAGCACAAGCGAGACTAACGCATCTACATCAGCGACAAACGCGGCAACATCTGCCACGGCTGCGGCTGCATCACAGACTGCTGCGGCGGCTAGTGCTGCATCTGCTGCGTCTGCCTTCGACAATTTTGATGACACCTACCTTGGTGCTAAGTCGTCAAATCCCACGGTTGACAACGACGGTGACCCTCTGACTGAGGGCGATTTGTACTTCAATACGACCGCCAACGAGATGCGAGTGTATGACGGTGCAAACTGGATTGCCGCCACATCTGCTGGCAATGTCTCGCTGATACTGTACGAGTACACAGCGACGGCAGGGCAAACAGAATTTCCGAGCGGAGGTTCTGGGAATGATGATAACGGTGCCACGCTGTCTTACACAGCAGACAATCTGCAAGTCGTGATGAACGGTGTTATTCTCGACCCATCTGACTTTACAGCCACCAACGGCACCAGCGTTGTGCTGGCCTCTGGTGCTGCTGCTAATGACCTTGTGAACATCTATGCGTTCAAGTCATTCACNACGGCTGACATGGTATCTGCGTCNGCNGGNGGTACGTTCAGCGGTAATGTTAATTTTAGCGGCAACATAGATGTAGATGGCACAACTACTGTTGATGGCCTTACCTCAAGCGAGG
>FUFK010038822.1_pt1 | contig 20053 bp, 18 predicted proteins | sample 1021851 | NCBI WGS metagenome assembly FUFK01 (sample SAMEA51879418, study PRJEB19060) | metagenome
GTTAAAATGGGTTCATACGGAATAGGAGTTTCTAGACTTGTTGGTGCCATAATTGAGGCAAAATATAACGATACAGAAGGTTTAATGAAATGGCCCATGTCAGTAACACCTTATGATTGTGCGATTATTCCAATGATAAACAAAAATGATAAATCTAATTTAGAAAAGTCTATTAAAATATATGAATTTTTAAAATCAAAAAATATTGATACAATCATTGATGACACAGATGAAAATATCTCAGCTAAAATCAAAAAATTTAATTTAATCGGAATTCCATATCAATTGATAATTGGAAGTAAATCTGATGGAAATTTGTTAGAGTTCAAGGAAGTTGGTGGAGAAACTCAAAATTTAAAAGTTGAAGATATAGCTTCACAAATAATAAAAGCTAAGCAAAATTGATTTCACAACTAGAAAAAGAGATTATATTTAGATTTTTAAAAGCTAGAAAAAAAGATGGCTTTTTAAATGTAATCTCTATTTTTTCCTTCATTGGTATTGGATTGGGAGTAGCTGTACTAATAATTGTTATGTCAGTAATGAATGGTTTTAGGACAGAGCTAATAAATAAAATTGTAGGTTTTAACGCTCATGCTGTTGTAAAACCTTACAACAAGCCTTTAATTCATATACCTGATATAGATTTTGCGAAAGGCATTGTTTCAAATGATGGAGAAGCGGTAATTCTCTCAAAACTAAATACAAAGGGTGTACTTTTAAAAGGATATTTGAAAAATGATTTTAAGAATCTAGAAATATTAAATAATCAAAAATATTTTGGATCAAAAGATTTGCAAAATAATTCAATTTCAATTGGAAAGGATTTAAGCTTCTTACTTAATATAGATATTGGTGATCAAATAACAATTATGTCACCATCTGGTGTTCAAACAATTGTAGGGTCTTTTCCAAGGCAAGATAAATTCGAAGTAATTTCAATATTTGATAGTGGTATAGGAGAATTTAATGAGAATGTAGCATATATCAATCTTAATACATTAGAAGACTTTTTTGATAAAAATAAAGACAATAGATTTACTGAGTACTATTTTAAAGATCCAAAAAATATTGAATCTTATAAAAAAAATTTATTAGTGTTATTTCCTGACGCTTATGTTTANACATGGGCAGATTTAAATGAGTCATTATTTTCAGCTTTAAAAGTTGAAAGAAATGTAATGTTTATAATCTTATCTTTAATAATAATTGTAGCTGCATTTAATATTATTTCTGGTTTGACTATATTAGTTAAAAACAAAACGAGAGATATAGGAATTTTAAAATCCATTGGAGTAACAAATACATCTATTAAAAAAATTTTCTTTTTTGTTGGATTTATTATTGGTACTACAGCAACTTTATTTGGTATTTTATTAGGGACTTTATTTTCATACTATATTGAAGATATTAGGAAATTTATTTCTAATACGTTTGATATTACACTATTTCCAGAGGAAATTTACTTTTTAAGTACTCTTCCATCAGAAATAAACGTTAATTCAATTATCTTAATTACATTATGTTCAATAATAACAACTTCTGCAGTATCAATTTATCCAGCATCTAGAGCAGCAAAATTAGATACAATACAAACTTTAAAATATGAATAATTTTTTAAAATTAAATAATTTATCAAAGAAATATGAAAAAAATAAATCTCTTAAAGTTTTAAACAATATAAATTTTAAATTTGAGGCAGGAAAGNTATATTCAATTATAGGACCNTCAGGATCTGGTAAATCAACATTATTAAATTTATTGTCATTTATTGATATCCCTTCGTCAGGTTTTATTGAATTTAANAAAAAGAAAATTGATACNAATAGNTCAATTGAGAATGATCATGTAAGATCAAAAAATATTGGCATAATTTATCAAGACAAAAATTTATTGCCCGANTTTACAGCACTCGAAAATGTAATANTGCCAAATTTGTTAATTTCTAATAATAAATCAAAATCAACAGAATTAGCNAAAAAATTGATTAAAAAATTTGATTTAACCTCAAGATTAAATCATTATCCATCTGAACTCTCTGGCGGTGAAAATCAAAGAATAGCAATTGCTAGAGCNCTAATTAANGAACCAAACATTATTTTAGCAGATGAACCTACNGGAAGTTTAGATTTTGATAATGCTAAACAAATATTTAAAATCCTNTTTAATCTAAAAGAAAAAAATAGAATTATAATTTTTGCAACCCACAATAGATATTTTGCAAATATGGCAGATTGTAAAATTAAAATGATTGGTGGTAAGATGATTATAACGAATGAAAGAAACAGTTAATAAAACATTTAATCATTTTAAAATACACACTCAATATTCAATTTGTGAAGGGGCAGTAAAAATTGACCAATTAAAGGATTTCTGTAAAAAAAATAAAATCAAATCACTAGGATTATCGGATACTTATAATTTATCAGGTGCATTGGAATTTTCAGAAAATTTGTCATCTATAGGAACCCAACCTATTATTGGAACTCAGATATTATTTAAATACAAAAATTATAAAGGTTTAATACCACTTATAGCTAAAAATCATAATGGATATAAAAATATTATTAAACTTTCCTCAAAGTCTTATCTAGAAAATTCAGATACAACTGATCCAAATTGTCAATTAGAAGATTTATTAAATAACTCAGAAGGCATAATAGTTTTAACTGGTTCAATTAAATGTATGTTTGGATTACTTTTTAACAAAGGCTTATTAAATGAAACTGAAGAAATACTAATTAAGTTAAAAGAAAAATTTGAAGATAATATTTACATAGAAATTCAGAGACATAATGACTTAAATGAGAAAGAGTTTGAAAATTATAATCTTAAAATTTCAGAAAAGCTGGAATTGCCAATTATTGCATCCAATGAAGTTTATTATTTAGATAAAGATATGTTTGATGCCCACGATGCATTGATGTGCATAGGTGAAAAAACTTATGTTAACGACACGAATAGATTAAAATTAACAAATCAACATTATTTTAAATCATCAGATGAGATGATTGAACTTTTTAAAGATTTACCAGAGGCATTGGAAAATAACTATAATTTACCTTTTAGGTGTTCATTCAAACCTAATTTTTCTAAACCAATTTTACCTAGCATTTCATCTTCTGATAAAGATCCAAATAACATGTTGAAACAGTTATCTGTTGATGGTTTAAAAGAAAAATTTAAATTAGTTTTTGATATAGATCCTTTAAATATTGAGAAAGATATAAAATATTTAGAGTATAAAAAAAGACTTGATCATGAAATACGAATAATAGTTGAAATGAACTATTCTGGTTATTTTTTGATTGTCTCAGATTATATTAAGTGGGCTAAACATAATAAAATACCAGTAGGACCTGGTAGAGGATCTGGTGCTGGCTCTTTAGTAGCATGGTGTTTATCTATAACCGACATTGACCCAATAAAATTTAATCTTATTTTTGAGAGATTTTTAAACCCTGATAGAATTTCAATGCCTGATTTTGACATAGATTTTTGTGAGGAAAAAAGAGATTTAGTTTTTGAGTATTTAACAAATAAATATAAAGATAGTGTGGCTCACATTATTACTTTTGGTAAATTAAAAGCTAGAATGGTTATTAGAGACGTGGGTAGAGTTCTTGGTTTACCATATGGATTCACTGATAGTATTTGTAAAATGATACCATTTGATCCCTCCAGACCAATGTCTTTGCAGGAATGTATAAACATTGAACCTAGACTGCAAAAGTTAATAAAAGATGACAGAAGAGTTGAGCGTTTAATTAATTTATCTCTTAAATTAGAAGGTTTAAATCGTAATGTTGCAACCCATGCAGCAGGTGTTGTTATTGCAGATAAAAAATTAACAGAAACTGTACCTTTATACAAAGATAATTCAGCAGATTTATTATTACCATCCACTCAGTTTGATATGTATTCTGCAGAAAATGCTGGACTAATTAAATTCGATTTTCTTGGATTAAAAACCCTCACGGTTATCAATAAAGCTCAAAAACTAATTAATAAAATAAATCCTAATTTTAATATTGATAAAATAAACTATGAGGATCAGAAGGTTTATGAATTGTTATCAAGTGGAAAAACCGTAGGCTTATTTCAACTTGAAAGTTCTGGAATGAAAGATGCACTCATTAATATGAAACCTAATAGGTTGGAAGATATTATAGCATTAGTAGCATTATATAGACCAGGCCCAATGAGCAATATTCCAATATATAATGAGTGCAAACATGGAATGAGAGAACCTGATTATCTTCATCCGAAACTAAAACAAATACTAAAACCAACTTATGGTGTAATTATTTATCAAGAGCAAGTAATGCAAATTGCCCAAACACTATCAGGTTTTACTGCAGGTGAGGCAGATATATTAAGAAGAGCAATGGGTAAAAAGAAAAGAGCGGAATTGGAAAAACAAAAACAAAGATTTGTAGATGGAGCTTACAATAATGGAATTAGTAAAGATATTGCTGCAGGAATATTTTTAAAAATAGAACCATTTGCAGAATATGGATTTAACAAAAGTCATGCTGCTGCTTATGCAGTTATTGCTTATCAAACAGCATTTCTTAAGACATATTATCCAAATGAATTTTTTGTAGCATCAATGTCAATGGAATTATCTAATCAAAAGAAATTAAGTGAATTTTATGAAGAATTAAAAAGATTAAATATACCTATAGTAAGACCTTGTATTAATAGATCGCATGCTGATTTTTTTTCAGATGGAACAAATTTTTATTATGCACTAGGAGCAATTAAAAATGTTGGATTTGAAGCAATTTCTAATGTTATAAAAGAAAGAGAGAATAATGGTCGTTTTAAAAATATTTCGGATTTTATAAATAGAACAAACCCCAAAGATATAAATAAATTACAATTAGAAGGATTAGTACAAGCTGGTGTATTTGATATATTTACTAAAAACAGACAGTCATTATTCAATTCAATTCCTAATATTATATTAAAATCAAAAAATATTTATGAGAATAAAATGTTAAATCAAATAAATTTATTTGAAGAAAATGAAAATGAAGAGATAAATTTTTTAGATAAAATTGAAGATTGGAATTTAGATGTAAAACTTAATAAAGAATTTGAGACATTGGGTTTTTATATCTCCGATCATCCTTTAAATCAGTACAAGTCAGTATTTAATCAATATAACATAATCAGTTTTGACACTTTTGAAAATAATAAAGACATTATAAGTTCCAACGTTGCATGCACTGTTCTCAAAGTTCAAGAAAAAAAAACCCAAAAAGGAAGTTCTTATGCTATTGTTAAATTTTCAGATATTTCTAATGTTTTTGAATTATTTATTTTCTCTGATATATTTGAGAAAAACAGAGAAATTCTTACAGAAGGAAACTCACTTATATTAACTTTAATAAAAAATTATTCTGATCAAGAGAATGATCAAAAAAGAATAAATGTAAAAAAAATGACATCACTAAATGAAATTATTAATACACCTATAAAAAATATTACATTTAAGTTTGATAATTTAAATGAGCTTCAAAAATTGAAAGATCTAAAAACTGAAAATGCTAAAACTAATGTTAAAGTAATATTTAACACAAATAATGAAATTCTAACTTTTACATTGAAAAATAAGCGTAAAATTAATAATCAACTTCTGAATTCACTTAATTTAATGGAAAATGTTATAGCTGAGTAAAAAAAAGGTTGAATTTTATATTATAAATTGTATTTATCTGGAAAATTAACACGCACACAATTAGTGGTTTTAAACCTCCGGTCCCATTAGGGCAATAATTGTGGTGGCATAACCGGGAACAAATATGAAAATACCTAAATTAACTATCGAACAATTATTAGAAGCAGGTGTCCATCTTGGGCATAAGACTTTAAGGTGGAATCCAAAAATGAGAAAGTACATCTTTGGAAAAAGAGACTCAATTCATATAATTGATTTAACTCAAACTTTAGAGTTAACAAACACAGCGATGGAAAAAGTTCATAATACAATTTCATCAGGTGGAAAAATTTTATTTATATCTACAAAAAAACAAGCTTCAGAGGCCGTTGCTCAATTAGCTAAAGACACAGATCAATATTTTGTCAATTATAGATGGTTAGGTGGTATGTTAACTAATTGGGGTACGATTTCAAATTCAATTAAAAAATTAAATAAAATAAATTCTGATCTTTCATCAGAAAATAGAGGTTTTACAAAAAAAGAATTGCTTAAAATGAGTGGTCAAAGAGACAAATTGCAAAGATCACTTGGTGGAATAATGGATATGAAAAAAATCCCTGACTTAGTATTTATTATAGATACAAACTACGAGTCTTTAGCTATCAAAGAATCTATTAAACTTGGAATACCAATAATTGCAATACTTGATACAAACTCAAATCCTGATGGTATCGATTTTCCAATTCCCGGAAATGATGATGCAAGAAGATCAATAGATTTGTATTGTACATTAATGAAAGAAACAATTGATGATGCTCAAAAGAAAATTAATCAAGCAAACGATGAAATAACAGATAATAAAATTATAGATGAAAATAAAAATAAAAAAAATTTGCCTGATAAAAAATTAAACTAATTAAAAATTTTAACTAATGAATGATTTAGAAAAAGTAAAAAAATTAAGACAATCGACTGGAGCAGGTTTTAAAGATTGTAATTCAGCGTTAAAAGAAACTAATGGAAATTTAGATAAAGCTGCTGAAATTTTAAGAGTTAAAGGAATAGCAAAAGCTTCAAAAAAAATGTCTAGAAATGCTACAGAGGGAGTAATAGCAATTACTGGAAATAAAACAAAAGCTTCCTTAATAGAAATTAATTGCGAAACTGATTTTGTAGCAAAAAATAATGATTTTGTAGAGTTTGTAAAAGAAATCAGTGAATTAAATAATGTTTGTTCCTCTGATTTAAATAAACTCAACAATTCTATAATGATGAATAAAAAAACTGTTGAAGAGAATTTAGTAGCTTTAATAGCAAAAATTGGAGAAAAAATAACCATTGGTAGATTAAAGACTATAGAAAATCCTAACTCTCAAAATTTTATATATCAACATTCTGTAATAAAAGATAATATTTCTAAGTTAGGTGTTGTTGTATCAATTGAAACTGATCAAGAAAAAAATGAAGTAAATATATTTGGTAAACAATTGTCAATGCATATTGCTGCCTCAAATCCATTAGCTCTAAATTCGGAAAATATTGATACTGAAGTACTCGAAAAAGAAAAAGAATTAATTGAGCAAGAATTAAAAAATTTGGGTAAATCAACAGAAATTGCAAAAAAAATAAGTTTAGGTAAAATGAATAAATTTAAGGAAGAAAATAGCTTAATGACCCAAAATTGGGTAATGGAACCAAAAAAAAAAGTAAAAGATATAATAGCCGAAATTAATATCGCAAATTTAAAAATAAAGGAATTTGCAAGAATTAAAATTGGAGAATGATGTTTGATGATAACTCTTATAAATCTAAAATGTCAAAAACAATCGAAGTATTTTATAAAGAATTAAATTCTCTTAGAACTGGAAGAGCAAATGCCAACATGCTTGATTTTATAAAAGTTGATGTTTATGGCCAAAAAATGCCTATAAATCAATTAGGAACAATTACAACACCAGAGCCAAGAACAATAAATATTCAGACATGGGATATTAACAATGTTCCACTAATAGACTCTGCAATAAAAAAATCAGAACTCGGACTAAATCCACAAATAGATGGTCAATTAATAAGACTACCCATTCCAGACTTAAGCGAGGAGAGAAGAATTGAAATAAAAAAAATAATAAAATCAATGGGTGAAAAATGTAAAGTATCAATAAGAAATATAAGAAGAGATGGTAATGATGATTTAAAGAAATTATTAAAATCAAAGGAAATATCAGAGGATGATGAAAAAAAATTTGGAAAATTAATTCAAGATCACACAGATCAAAATATTAAGTTAATTGATGACAAAGTTTCTTCAAAAGAAAAAGAAATAATGAAAATATGAATTCTCCTAAACATGTAGCCATAATAATGGATGGCAATGGTAGATGGGGATTAAAAAAAAAAAAATCAAGAAATTACGGACATAAAAAAGGTTTATCAACAGTAGAAAAAATTATAACAGCAGCTATTAAAAAAAAAATTAAACATCTTACACTCTTTGTTTTTTCAACAGAAAATTGGAAAAGACCAATAAATGAAATTAATTATTTATTTAAATTGTTGTCAAATTATATTGATAATGAAATAAATAATTTATTAGATAAAAATATTAGAATAAAAATTATAGGTAATATAAAGCCATTTCCTTTAAATCTAAAAAATAAAATTAAAAAAGTTGAAAAATTGACAAAAAAAAATAATAAAATTCAAATAAATATGGCACTTAACTATGGTTCAAGACAAGAGATTATTACTACTATCAAAAAATTAAACAGGAAATGCATAAGAGTAAATGAACGTAACATTAATAATAATTTATTTACCAAAGGCATACCTGACCCTGAAATTTTAATTAGAACTGGAAATACTAATAGAATTAGCAACTTTTTAATATGGCAATCAATATATACAGAGATCTTTTTTGAGAAAAAAATGTGGCCCGATTTTAATGAAAATGATTTTAATAAAATTATAAATAATTTTAAAAACATAAATAGAAATTTTGGTGGCTTAAATGGGCGAACTAAGTAAAAGATTAATATCTTCGGTAATATTATTAATAATATTTATATTAGCAATAAAATTTAAAATTATACTTTTTTTAATATTAATTGTATTATTTTTAGAAATATTTTTTGAATTTAACATATTATTTAAAAAAATTTTTAAATTTGATAAATTTAAACTTTATATCATTTTAGCGTTCACATTATTTTATTTATTTATAATAATAAGTATAACTTGGCTTATATTTTCAAATGGATTAAATGAATATAAATTAAATTACATATTTATCATAACTGTATGTATCTCATCCGATGTAGGTGGATATATTTTTGGTAAAATATTTAAAGGAAAAAAAATTACTAAAATTAGTCCAAACAAAACATATTCTGGTATGTTAGGAGCTTTTTTTCTTTCAATAATATCAACAAAATTATTTTTTACAGATATGTATTCATTTGAAAATATAGTTTTCTTTTCTTTATTAGTGTCCTCAATTTCTCAAATAGGTGATTTGTTTATCTCTTATTTAAAAAGAAAGTCAAAAATAAAGGACACTGGTAATATTATACCTGGGCATGGTGGTTTATTAGACAGGTTCGATGGTATAATTTTTGCAATTCCAACAATTTTTCTATTAATTAAAATTTGATGAATAACCAAATTATAATATTAGGATCAACTGGTTCAATTGGTTCATCTACTTTAAAATCTATAAATAAAAATAAAAAATTAAAAGTTAAATTATTGACAACAAATAAAAACGTTAGAAAAATTTACAATCAGGCAATTAAATATAGAGTAAAACATATTATTATTGAAGATAAAATTAGTTATTTAAAATTTAGGAAAAAATTTTTAAAAAAAAATATAAAAGTATATTTGGGTATTAATTCTTTAGAAAAAATAATTAAAAAAAAAGTCACATATTGTATAAATTCTATATCGGGTATAGATGGCTTATATCCAACTCTTAAGGCTATACCGCTAACAAAAAATATTTTAATAGCAAATAAAGAATCAATTGTTTGTGGCTGGCATTTAATACTAAATAGATTAAAAAAGTATAAAACAAGCTTTATTCCCTTAGACTCTGAACACTTCTCAATTTGGAATTTAATAAAAAATGAAAATATAAATGACGTGGAGAAAATTGTACTGACCGCATCAGGTGGACCTTTTTTGAATTTATCGAATAGTAAAATATCAAATATTCATCCTAAATTTGCTTTAAAACATCCAAATTGGAAAATGGGTAAAAAAATTTCAATCGATTCATCGACGATGATGAATAAAATCTTTGAATTTATTGAAGCGAAAAAAATCTTTAATTTGAAAAACAAAAATTTATCAATTTTAATACATCCTTCATCTTATGTACACGCAATCATATTTTTTAAGGGTAAATTAATAAAATTTTTAGCACATGAAACTGAAATGATTATCCCAATTTCAAATGCAATTAACATAAAAGAAAGATTTAAAAAAAATGAAATCATAAATAATTATAATAAATTAAATAATCTTAAATTTTTTACTCCTAGTACAAAAAAATTTCCTTTATTAAAAATCTTAAAACTAATACCTGAAAATACATCATATTTTGAGACGATATTAATAACTCTAAATGATGAACTGGTTACCAAATATTTATCTGGAACATTAAACTACTCCTCCATACATAAAAATTTATTAAATTTAATTAAAAAACCATATTTTAATAAATATTATAAATTAAAACCACATAATATTTATGATATAAAAAATATGATTAAGATTACTAAAAATTATTTAGAACTAAATATTAAATATTATGATTAAAAAATTTTTCATATTTAAAAAATATGTTTTAATTTTATTATTATTTTTTTCTACTTCAAAAGTTTATTCAGAGCAAATTAAAAATATTGTAATTAATGGTAATCAAAGAGTTGCTAATGAAACAATAATTATGTTTTCAAATTTAGAGATAGGTTTAAATATAAATCAAAATTTATTAAATGAATCATTAAAAGAATTATATAAAACTAATTATTTTAGCGATGTAAAAATAATTAACAATAATGGTGAAGTAATTATTGAGGTCAAAGAAAATCCAATAATTCAATCAATTATAATTAATGGTATAAAAAAAAATAAAATTTATGAAACCGTTGAGGAAATAACATTAAAAATTGAAAAATATCCATTCATAGAAAGTAAAATAAATGAACAAGTAAACTTATTAAAAAATATTTTGAAATCATATGGTTATTATTTTGTTAAATTAAATACTTCAATAGAAGTTAATGAAAATAATACTATTAATTTAGTATATGATTTTGATTTAGGGGAAATTGCAAAAATTCAAAAAATAAAATTTATAGGTAATAAAATTTTTAGAGACAGTACTTTGAGAAATATTATAGTTTCTGAGGAATCTAAATTTTGGAAATTTATAACGTCTAATAAATTTCTTGATGCAAATAGAATTGGACTGGATGTTTCTAGATTACAAAAGTTTTATTTAAATAGAGGTTATTATGATGTCAAAATTAAATCTACCACTACATTAATCACTGAAAAAAACCAATTTGAATTAATATTTAATATTGATTCTGGAAATAAATACCAATTTGGAGAAGTAAAAATTGAGGAAAACTCTGATTTGTCTTCTGAAAATTTAATTTTTTTTCAAAAAAAATTTTCAAAACTTGAGGGTAAGAAATATTCACAAAAAAAAATTCTTTCTTTGATTGATGAACTCAATGATTTTACTTTACAAAACGATTTTATTTTTATCAACGCAGATTTTACAGAAATAGTTAAATCTGATGATAAAATTAATATTGTAGTTAATTTCAAAGAAACAGAAAAAAATTATGTTCAAAGAATAAATATATTGGGAAATTATATAACCGACGAAAAAGTAATAAGAAATAATTTAATTGTAGATGAAGGTGATCCATTTAATAAAATTTTATTTGAAAAATCTATTGCGAACATAAAAGCAAAAAATATATTTAGTAATGTTAATTACGAAGTTATATCTGAAAAAGATCAGGAAAAAATTATAAATCTAACTGTTGAAGAAAAAGCAACAGGAGAAATTTTTGCTGGTGCCGGTACAGGAACCACTGGAACCTCTTTTACTGCTGGAATCAAAGAAAATAATTATTTAGGTCTTGGTATAAAATTAGATACAAATGTAACATTAACCGATGACAGTATTAAAGGTAAATTTTCAGTAATAAATCCAAACTATAATAATTCTGATAAATCTATTAAAACTTCAATTGAGAGCTCAACAAATGATTTTATGACTTCTAGCGGATATAAAACTAGTAGAACTGGAATTACAATTGGTACTGAATTTGAGCAATTTTCAGATCTATACGTAAATCTAGAATTGTCCAATTTTTATGAGGATTTAGAAACCTCATCAAACGCTACTAATATTGTAAAAAAACAAGAAGGAAATTATTTTGAAAATTTATTAACATATTCAATAACTTTCAATAAGTTGGATCAAAATTTTCAGCCGACCGATGGTTTTTTAAATAATTTTTCTCAAACATTGCCGATTTACTCCGATGATGTTTCAATTGAAAATCAATTCACAAGTTCTGTATATCGTTCACTTAGTGATAATTTAATATTATCCGCAAAAATCTATTTAAAAGCTATAAATTCTGTTGACGATAACGTAAGGATCTCTAAGCGAGTATATGTTCCTGGTAGGCTATTAAGAGGTTTTGAAAGTGGTAAAATTGGACCAAAAGACGGATCTCAATTTATTGGAGGAAATTATGCAGCAGCTATGAACCTAAACTCAACTTTACCAAATATTTTGTTCGAAAACGAAAATATAGATTTAAATTATTTCATTGATTTAGCTAATGTTTGGGAAGTTGACTATAATAGCTCTCTTGACTCAAATAAAATAAGATCGTCATCAGGTATTGCTGTTAACTGGTTTAGTCCTATTGGGCCACTAACTTTTTCTTATGCTGTACCATTAAGTGAAAGCAACACTGATATTACCGAAAGATTTAGATTTAGAATTGGCACATCATTTTAATGAAGCATACATATTTAATTTTTTTCATCTTTTTTATTTTCAATTTCTCTTATGCAAGTTCAAACATTGTTTATTTGGATGTTCAATTTGTTATTGATAATTCAGAAATTGGCAAAATTTATAAAGAAGAATTAAAAAAAAAAAGTGAAAAACAAAGATTAAGTTTAATAGTACAGGAAAAAAATATAAAAAAAAAAGACGAAATTATCAAAAATCAGGGAAATATATTGAAAGAAGATGAAATGAAAAAAAAAATTAGTGAGTTAAATGATTTATTAAAAAAATATCAAAAACAAAGAAATAAATATAATGATTTTTTAATTGTTGAAAAAAAAAAATATACCGCTGAAATTTTAAAAATACTAAATCCTATAATTACCGATTATGTGGAACAAAATAAAATTAGTATTATAATTGAAAAAAAAAATGTACTTATTGGTGTTAAAAATTTGGATATAACCAAAAATATATTAAAGTTAATTGATGATAATACTAAACAAAACAAATTAACAAATTAAATGAATAACAAATTTTTTTATAAAAAAAATAACATCCCACTCTCAAAAATTTTTAAAACATTAAAGTTAGATTTTATTGGTAAAGATAGAAAAATTTATGATATAAAAGATTTAGCTTCAGCGAATAGTCATGATATTTCATTTATGAATTCAAATAAATATTTTGATTTATTAAAAAAAACAAAAGCAAAATATGTAATAACAAATACTAGATATAAAAATATAGTTGATAGATATTGTAAACCGATATTAGTTAAAAATGTTTTACCCTCAGTAGCAAATGTAACCTTATTATTTTATCCAAAATCCTTAGATGATACTTTTGATAATAATGTATTTACTCCAGACCAAAGGAAATATAAAAATATTAAATTTGGTAAAAACGTTTTAATAGGTAAAAATGTTATAATAGGAAAGAATACTTCAATTGGACATAATACAATAATAGAGTCAAATGTTGAGATAGGAGATAATTGTGAAATAGGTAATAATATTGTTATTAAATATTCAAAAATTGGAAATAATGTTAAAATACTTGATGGATCTATAATTGGAAAAAAAGGTTTCGGTTTTTTCCCAGATTACAAAAAAAATATTAGATATCCCCACATAGGTATTGTTATAATAGGACATAATTCTGAAATTGGAAGTAATAACACGATTGATCGTGGTTCAATGTCTGACACTAAAATTGGAGAAAATACATTTATTGATAATCAGGTACATATAGCTCATAATGTTAATGTAGGTGATAATTGTATTATTACAGCTCAAGTTGGTTTTGCAGGGAGTTCATCTTTGGGTAACAAAGTAATTATTGGAGGTCAAGCTGGAATATCAGGACATTTAAAAATTGGAAATAATGTTCATATCGGTGGAGGAAGCGGTGTTGTAAAAAATATACCTGACAATAGTAAAGTAATGGGATATCCAGCGAAAGATTTAAGAAAATTTTTAAAAGATAATAAATAATGTCTGATAAATTAAATAAAAACCAAATTAAAGAGTTATTGCCTCATAGAGAGCCTATGCTCTTGTTAGATGAACTAATAAATATAAAAAAACTTAAATCTGCAACTGCTATAGTTAATGTTACAAAAAACAGTTTTTTTGTTCAAGGGCATTTTCCCAATGAACCAGTTATGCCAGGAGTATTAATCGTTGAAGCATTTGGGCAAGCCGCTGCTGCTCTAACCGCTTCTGGAATAGATAAAAGAACATACGAAAATAAGTTAGTTTTTTTAATGACAGTTGAAAAAGCTAGATTTAGAAGTCCCGTAATTCCAAATTGTAGATTAGAATTAAATATTGAAGCTATAAGATCACATGGAAGAGTGTGGAAGTATGCTGGCGAGGCTTTTGTAAACGGAAAAAAAATGGCAGAAGCACAATGGACAGCAACTATTGTGGATAGAAAGAAATAAACAGTAGTAATTATTGATAACCTTTTAGAAATATATTTGTTATCTTTAAATTGTGATACATCCTACAGCAATTATTGATAGTAAATCAAAAATATCAAGTGATGTAGAAATCGGTCCTTATTGCATAATCGGTCCTAAAGTCGAAATTAACTCTAAAACGAAATTGCACTCCCACATATATATAAAAGGAGATACTAAAATAGGAAAAAATAATGAAATTTTTCCATTTGTATCAATAGGCACACCACCTCAAGATCTTAAATATAAAGGGGAAAAAAATTCTATAATAATTGGAGATAATAATAAAATTAGAGAGTATGTTAATATAAATCCAGGAACGGCTCATGGAGGAACAGTCACCAAGATTGGCAATAATAACTTGATTATGGTTTATTGTCATATTGCTCATGATTGTCATATTAAAAATAATATTGTAATTGCCAATAATGTGCAGATAGCAGGACATGTTACTATAGAGGATAGTGCAATTATTGGAGGAAGTTGCGCTATACATCAATTTTCTAGAATAGGCCAACTTTCAATGATCGGAGGAATGACTGGTGTAGACAGAGATGTTATACCTTTTGGTTTATCTATGGGAAATAGAAATAGTCTAATGGGATTAAATTTAATAGGTTTGAGAAGGGCTAATTTTCCTATTCAAGATATTAAATTGTTACAAAACTTCTATGATCTTGCATTTAAAACTAAAAATTTTCGAACAAATATAGATTTAATTGATAAAAATATTAAAAATAATAAAAATGTAAAAATCATAATTGATTTTTTGAATTCTGATAAAAAACGACCAATTTCGATACCAGAAAATAAATGATTGGTTTATTTTTAGGTGATAATCAGTTACCTTTAGAAATTCTTAAAAGTCTAAAAAAAAAAAAAATTAAATATTTCATAATAGACTTATCAAAAAATAATAAATTTAAAAAAGAAAAAAATTGCTATTTTGTAAATATAGGAAAATTTGGAGAAATACTTAAATTAATTAATTTAAAAAAGTGTAGAAAAGTTTTATTTGCTGGAAATATTATAAAACCAACTATATCTAAATTAAAATTTGATATTAAAGGCATATATTATCTACCAAGAATCATGAAAGCTTCAAAACTTGGAGACGCAGCAATTTTAAAAGAATTAATAAAAATTTTATCCGAAAATAAAATAAAAGTTGTAAAATTAAATACCTTTAATCCTGAGCTTACTCTTCAAAAAGGTTATTATACTAAAATTAAACCCTCAAAAATTGATAAATCAAATATTCAAAAAGGTATTAAAATATTAAAAAAATTAAATTCTTACAATCATGTCCAGGCTCTGGTAATTAACGAAAATGGTCATTTTACACTTGAAAAAAGAAAAGGGACAAAGCAATTGTTAAAAAAAATTAAAATTACTAAGTCCAGTAATATTTTAATTAAAATACCAAAATTAAAACAAGATTTGAGAGCAGATTTACCAACAATAGGTTTAGATACAATAAGAGATTGTGTAAAATTTAATGTAAAAGGTATTGTAATTAAATCAAATCAACATATTTTTTTAAATCAAAAAGAATCTATCAAATATGCTAATAAAAATAATTTATTTTTAACAGTTATATGAAAAAAATATTTATTTTAACAGGTGAACCATCTGGAGATAAACTTGCTTCTGAAGTTATAAAAGAATTAAAAAAAACTGATTCAAAAATTGAATATCTGTGTGTAGGTGGTCAACATTTAAATAAATTAGGAATAAAATCTATATTTGACCAAAAAGATATTACATATATAGCTTTTACAGATGTACTCCTTAATATTTTTAAAATTAAAGAAAAAATAAATAAAACAGTTAAAAATATTATAGACTTTGATCCTGACATATTATTCAGTGTTGATAGCCCAGATTTTACATTACGAGTATCTAATATAGTTAAAACAAATAAACCAAATATCAAAACTGTTCATTTTATAGCACCGAAAGTTTGGGCATGGAGAGCAGGTAGAGTAAAAAAAATGAAAAAATATCTTGATCATATTTTATTATTATTTGATTTTGAAAAAAAATATTTCGATAAAGAGAATTTAAAAAATACCTTTGTAGGTCACCCGTTGTTAGATTCAATTAGAAATGAAAAAATTGAAATCGGTCAAACAATTAAAGAAAAAAAAATAATTTCAATATATCCTGGTAGTCGTTTATCAGAAATAGAAATTCATACACCAATTTTAATGAATTTTATAAAAAAAATGAATAATAAAAATTATAACTTTAATTATATTTTTCATTCAACTGAAAGATTTAAAAATTATTTACAAAAATTAATTAAGCTTTATGATCTAAAAAATGTTGATATTATTTCAGATGAAAAAATAAAATCCGATATTATTAAAAAATCAAAATTCGCAATCGTAAAGTCAGGCACAGTGTCATTGGAAGTTTGCAAACAGGGCATTCCATCTATTATTATTTATAAAATGAATTTCATAAATTTTTACCTAGCAAAATTATTTTTAAAAATTAAATTTGCAAATATGATAAATATTATAAATGATAAAGAAATAATTCCTGAACTTTTACAAAATGAATGTAACTCGGATGAAATTTATAAAACTATTATTTACTTTTTAAAAAAACCTGAACTAATTAATAAACAATTGAAAATTGTTAATCAAACTATAAATAAATTAAGATCGAAGACCTCATCAAGTATTGAAGCCTCTAAAGTATTGTTATCTTATTTGAGATAATCTTCTTACAACCTCCTCTTTGCCAAGAGCGCAAAGTATATCATATATTCCTGGTCCAAATTTTGAACCAGTAAGACATATTCTTAAAGGTTGTCCAATACCTTTAAAATTTGTCTTATTGTCCTTAATTAATTTATTTATTATAGGTTCCAATGTTTCTCTATTGAATTCTGAAATTTCACTTATTTTGTTAACAAATAACTTAATTATTTCATTAGCATTTTTATCTAGAAGTTTCTGAGCCTCTTTATCTATTTCAATATTATCATTTATCAAAAACTTTGAGTTGTTGTAAATATCTTCAAGAGTTTTTGCTTTATTTTTTAAAAAAGTTAATGATTTTTTGATTTTTTCCTCTTTAAATTCAGGAATATTATTTTTAAAATTTTTTGAATAGTCTTTTAAAAAATTAAAAAGTTCATTTTCATTAATATTTTTAATATAATATTCGTTGATAGAATAAATCCTACTAATATCTAGTTTAGATGGTGATTTTCCGACTCCTTCTAAATTGAAGTATTTTATGCTTTCATTTAAGTCAAAAATTTCCTTATCTTTGTATGACCATCCTAGTCTAAGAAGATAATTTCTTAGAGCATTAGGCATTATTCCAATTTTCGAATAATCATCTAATGTTGATGCATTATCTCTTTTTGATAGTTTTTTTCCATCAATAGTATGAATTAATGGTATGTGTGCAAAAGATGGTATTTCCCAATTCATAGCTTCATAAATCTGTATTTGTTTGAATGTATTTATTTTATGATCATCACCTCTAATTATATGTGTCATACCCATTATATGATCATCTACAGAAGCTGATAAATTATATGTTGGTGAACCATCAGCTCTTAATATAACAAAGTCTTCAATAGTATTATTTTCTATTTCTATATTTCCCTGAACCAAATCTTTTAAGATAGATTTCCCTTCAACTTTACTTTTAAATCTAATTACAGGATCAATTTTTTTTGGAGCATCTGTCTCACTCTTATTTCTCCATTTTCTATCGTAAATATAAGGTATTTTTTTTTGTTTTGCTCTTTTTTTTTGTTCTTCNATTTCATCGNTAGANCAATAACATTTATAAGCTAAACCTTTTTTTAATAATTCATTAGCTACATTTATGTGATCATCAATTTTTTTTGATTGAATGTATTCACTATCATCATAATTAATTCCTATCCATTTTAATGAATTTATTATTTGATTTTTAAATTTATCTTTTGACCTTTCTTTGTCAGTATCCTCTATTCTTAAATAAAATTTACCACTTTTATTTTTTGAATATAGCCAATTGAATAATGCTGTTCTTACTCCTCCAATGTGCAAAGGTCCAGTTGGTGATGGAGCAAATCTAGTTGCTACTGTTTTCATCAGATTTATTTAGACTATTTTAGGAAAAGTTTCTATATAAAGATACTAGAATTCCTTGAACTTTAACTCTATCAGGACCAAATATTTTCGTCTCGTAATTACGATTAGCGCTTTCTAAAGCTACAGTTTTACCTTTTCTTCTAATTCTTTTTAACATTGCCTCATGATCGTCAATTAAAGCAACTACAATTTTACCATTTTCTGCAGTATCAGCTTTTCTCACAATTACTGTATCACCATCATTTATTCCAGCCTCAATCATGGAATCTCCTTGCACTTTAAGTCCAAAAAATTCTCCATTCTTCTCAATATTTGAAGGCAAAGTTATTCTAGCAACTTCGTTTTGAATTGCTTCAACAGGTGTACCTGCAGCAATNTTTCCCAAAACAGGGATTTCATTTTCATCAGAATTATTTCTATTTGAACTTTCATCAAGTCCACCTTTAATTACACTTGGTGAAAAGCTATTGTAAATATCATTTGCTGAAGCTGTTTCAGGTAATTTAATGACTTCNAAAGCTCTTGCTTTATGAGCTAATCTTTTAATAAANCCTCTTTCTTCTAAGGCACTAATCAATCTATGAATTCCAGATTTAGATTTTAGATTTAGTGANTCTTTCATTTCTTCGTAAGAAGGAGATACACCACTAGATCTCAACTTCTTGTTGATAAATAAAAGCAGATTNTTTTGTTTTTTNGTTAACATAGAACAAATTGTGTACATCAATGTTCTATAAAAGTTCTTTCAATNTAACAACAGTAAAAACACNAATAAATTCAACNNTTTTTTTTATAAAACAGAAAAAATATTATTATTTTCCAAATTTTTTAAAATTGATTCACCAATCAGAAATGTTTTTATTTTAGTTTCAGAGGCTATTTTTAAAACNTCTTCNTTGTTTTTTATTCCACTCTCNGAAATTAATGGTCCACGATGATTAATTAAAATATTATGAATATCGTAGGTTGTATTTAAATTTGTTTTAAGTGTTTTTAAATTTCTATTGTTTATNCCTATTAATGCATCTTTGTACTTTAAAGATTTTTTGGCCTCTTCAACAGTGTGAACTTCAACAATAACAGACATTTTAAGTTTCTTAGCTTCTTCATATAATTCATCTGCAGTTTTTTCATCAACACCAGCTAGAATTATTAAAATAGCATCAGCACCATAACTTCGAGAAAGATGAACTTGAAATTTATCAACAAAAAAATCTTTACATAAAATAGGTAAATTTATTTTTTGTTTAATTTTACTAATA
>FUFK010047534.1_pt1 | contig 20049 bp, 20 predicted proteins | sample 1021851 | NCBI WGS metagenome assembly FUFK01 (sample SAMEA51879418, study PRJEB19060) | metagenome
GGAGGCGCTGCCCTGACGGGCAACTGGGGCGCCAGCACCAGCAGGGAGACCAGGGCAGAGCGAATCACAGAGGCATCACTCCGCTCACNACACCGTTCAAGCGGTAGAGGCGACCCTCCAGCTCAACGGGCACACCCACCTTGAGCTTGGTGCCACCGATCACAACACCGGAGGGTTTGATCTCAGCCTGGGCCTCCATCACAAACCGGGCATGGCGGGGTAGAGCCGTGGCGGGGGCATCGGCGAGCACCACCGAACCATCGGGCTGCACCGCCGTCAGGGAANTGGTGACGTCATCCACCGAGACCAGGCTCACCCGTCCGGCCGGTTGATTGCGAATCACGATGTTGAGGGCTGCTTCCTCCCGCACTGAATTCAGCAGCTGCTCGGGATCAGCGCTGTACAGCCGCACCACATCAACGCTCACCTGCACAGGCTTCACGGCACCGGTGGCCTTGGCGACCGCATTCGAGAGCTTGGGGGACCAGACAACCCCGGCCAGAGCGGCCAAGGCGACGACTCCAGCCACGGCATCGATGGGTGAAAGGGATCGAAGCCTGTTGAGCACCATCGAAGGGGAGCCTGGGCTTGAACCTTAAGGAGGGTCTGAGCCTGGATCAAGCCAGAGGCGGCTCAATTGCGCAGACCATCAAGGAAGCGGTCGACCCCGGACAGCTGTTGCTTGATGCTGTCGGGATCTTCACCGGCCAGAAGCGCTGCTGTGGTGTCGGGATCCGGACGTTCGGGAAGCACCTCCAGTTGCCGGTAACCATCGGGATCCTGGCGATAGAGACGCCAGTCATCGGGGAAGCAGCGCATCAACGCGCCTCCCTCCAGGGGCTGGAGCCAGTAGGCCTGCTGCCAGCTGGCCACGAAACCCTTTCGGCGCTCCCGGGCCACGCTGCCGATGCCGACGGCGGCGTCTTCGAGACGTCCATTCAGCATCAGAACCACTCCTGCGTGGTTCTCACACAAGGCCTGGAACTCCTCGTAATCCGCAGGGGAGGGGTTCACCGCAAGCAGAAGGCGGGTGTCGGGACCATCGCTCTCCGCCCGTTTGAGCTGATTGAAATCAAGGATCACCTCCTTGAGGTCCTCCGCATCGCGCCGGGCCAGGGCGGCAGCACCGGCATCGGGCCAAACCATCAACAGGTCCTGACCGGCAGCGATCAGTGCTCGGGCCAGCCTCACCGCCACCGGCAGCAGGCGAAGCCCTTCAAAACGGAGGCTTGCGGCCCAGCGTTGACCGTCGCCGGATCCAACGGCCGCCAGGGCGGCTTGCAGCATGGCCTCCTCGGCGGCGAGCAGATCCGCGGGGAGGGCGAGACAGGAAGCGTCGGATTGAGTCATCGCCAAAGCATGTCAGGAAAATGCCTCGAGCACGGATGCAAAACGGCCGGGAACGGCGTCGAGATCCTGATCCGACAACCAGGGGCCAAGGGTCAACCGCAGGCCCGACTGACGTTCAGGCCCGGGAATGCCCATGGCCGTGAGCACAGCACTGTCGGCACTGCTGCCACTGCTGCAGGCACTGCCGCTGCTGCAGGCCACCCCCGCCGCCGCCAGCCGTCGCACCAGATCGCGTCCGGGCAGCGGCTGTCCACCAACGGTTTTGGCCAACAGCGCGATGTGATGGGGCAGACGCTGATCGGGAGAAGGGCCGCAGAGCTGAAGCTGGGGTAGCTCCAGCAGGCGTTCGAGCAGTTGATCCCGTTGACGACGGATCTGGGTTGAGCTGCCCGGTGGAACGTGCTGGCTGACGGGGTCAAAGCTGGGNAGGGCCATCAGGGCTTCGGCCATGCCNCCCACCAACGCAACAGGTTCGGTACCGGAGCGCAGGCCGTGCTCCTGTCCACCGCCGCCCTGGAGCGGTGAAAGGTCCACACCCGGGGCCCGAATCAACAGGCCCACGCCCCGGGGGCCGCGGAACTTGTGGGCGGAGAGGGTCAGCAGATCAACGCCGAGCCGGTCGAAGGCGAAGCAACCCTGGGGAACAAGCTGGGTGGCATCGCTATGGATGACGATGCCGCGCTCGCGGCAGGCCCGAGCGATCGTGCTGATCGGTTGCAGTGCACCCACCTCGCCCTGGGCTGCAATCAGGGAAACCAATCGGGTTGGAGCGGACAACAACCGATCGAGCTGATCGAGCCGCAGTACGCCCTGCCCATCAACGGGCCATTCGGCAATGCTCCAGCCCAGGGCGTCCAGTTGGTGCGCCGCAGCGACCACCGCCGGATGCTCCACCGCAGAGATCACCAACCGGCCCGGGACAAGACCGGCGGCACTGCCGAGCAAGGCAAGGTGCACGGATTCCGTCGCCCCTGAGGTGACGATCAACTGGTCAGGATTGACAGCAAAGCGCTCGGCGATGCTCCAGCGCGCTCGCTCCAGAGCTTCCGCTGCTACCAACCCAGCCCCATGGAGGCTGCTGGGGTTGGCCCAGGCCGTCTGCTGGAGCTGCTGCATCACCGCGATCACCGCCGGCAGGGGCGGTGTCGTGGCAGCAGCATCCAGGTAGAGCTCAGGGGGTTCCACGCTCGAACCGCGCCTTGGTGCGCTGCTCCAGGGACTCACTGGCGAGATTGAGCATCGANTCGAGGGACGTNCTGCTGAGGAAAGCCTGCACCTTCTGCTGCGCCTCATCGCGGAGGCAGNGGTCNGGNCGCTGACACTGCTCAGCGCAATCCTTGGAGCAATCGAAGTCGGNNNCGGCCGTCGGCNCAGATGTAGCGGCAGCAGAAGGTGCAGTAGCAGAGGCNTCGCTGNTCGANGCCATCGNGGANCCTGCCGGCACCAGATCGGGCGTCAGCACCCCGTCAAACACCGCTTCGGCGGGTCCCGTCATCAGCACGGAACCGGTGCGATCACGCCACTCAATCATCAGCGGACCGCCNGGCAGCACCACCTCGGCGCAGTCATCNGCGAGGCCCAGCAGCACCGCCGCCACCAGGGTGGCGCAGGCACCGGTGCCGCAGGCCAATGTCGGGCCAGCACCCCGTTCCCAGACCCGGATCTCCAGCCGCTCACGGCTGTGCACCTGGAGGAAATGAACGTTGGTCTTGGCCGGGAAGGCCGGATGGACCTCCAGGGCAGCACCCCAGGCATCAAAGGGAATGCTGGCCAGGTCGTCGACGGGCACCACCACATGGGGATTGCCCATGCCAACGGCCGCCACCTTCAGTTGTTCTCCCTCCAGCAGCAGCACCCCCTGCGGCAGGCCGTCTTCGGGCATCAGGGTTGTGGGGATGCCCTCGGAGGTGAGGAAAGGAGGACCCATGTCCACCCGCAACTGGCCATCGGCCATCAGTTCGGGGCGAATCATTCCCGCCAGGGTTTCGATGTCCCAGCGGCGGCCGGGGGCATCACCGTCGGTGTCGGCCAGGTAGCGGGCCAGGCAGCGAATGCCGTTGCCACACATTTCGGCCTCACTGCCATCGGCATTGAGAATCCGCATCCGCAGTTCTCCCTCCGCCTGAGGAGGCAGCGCCAGAATCAGGCCATCGCCACCAACGCCGAAGCGCCGATCACAGATGCGCCGCACCCAGGCGGGATCGGGATTGCTGATGGCATCGGGCAGTTGTCCCTGCCGGCCTTCAACGATCAGGAAGTCGTTGCCAAGTCCCTGATATTTGCTGAACTGCAGCATGCGTGGCCGGTATTGCCCCCGAATCCTATGGAGACATCTCCACTCGATCCAAGCCTTCCGGGGGTTCGGTTGCTGCAGAGCTGGATTCGTGAACAGCTCCCCCTCAGCATTGNTGTGGTGGGACAGGAGCCCATCGAGGGGCGTCTGATCTGGCAGGACCCTGAATTTCTGGCCATCGAACGGGCGGGTGCGAGCCGGCCCGTGCTGATCAACCGTCGGCAGATCAGCGTGATCCGCTCCCTCGGCTGAACACCAGGCATGTGGCACGATCGCAACCTTGCCGAGCGCTGGTTCCGTGAACGCTGCCAACCCTGCCGTCGACGCCAGTGCCCAGACCGGTCGTTATGACCCCACTGCGCTGGAGCAGCGCTGGCAGGAGAGTTGGAAGGCGGATGGGGTGGACACCACAGAAGAAGGTGGTGAGAAGCCCGGATTCTTTGCCCTGTCGATGTTCCCGTACCCCTCGGGAAGCCTGCACATGGGCCATGTGCGCAACTACGTGATCACCGATGTGATCGCCCGGGTTCAACGCATGCGGGGCCATGCNGTGCTGCATCCGATGGGCTGGGATGCCTTCGGACTTCCCGCTGAAAACGCGGCCATCGAACGCAATGTGGACCCCGGCGAGTGGACCGACCGCAACATCGATCAGATGCGGGCGCAGCTGGATCGCCTTGGCCTTTCGATCGATTGGAGCCGCGAACAGGCGACCTGCCACAGCGACTACTACCGCTGGACCCAGTGGCTGTTCCTTGAACTGCTCGAANGNGGGCTGGCCTATCGCAAGAACGCCACCGTCAACTGGGATCCCGTCGACCAGACCGTGCTGGCCAATGNGCAGGTGGATGGTGACGGCCGCTCCTGGCGCTCCGGAGCNCTGGTGGANCAACGCCAGCTGAACCAGTGGTTCCTGCGCATCACNGACTACGCCGAGCCGCTGCTCAANGACCTGGANGCCCTCAAGGGCTGGCCGGAACGGGTGCGCACCATGCAGGCCAACTGGATCGGNCGCTCNGAAGGGGCNGAGATCAGNTTCANCGTTGANGGNGCACANGATCAGACGATCACCGTNTTCACCACCCGNCCCGACACCCTCGCNGGGGCGAGCTANGTGGTGCTGGCACCGGAAAACGAGCTGGTGGACAGCCTCACCNGCGCNGAACAGAAGGACACGGTNGANGCCTTCCGCAAGGAGGTGGCTCGTCTNAGCACGATCGAACGCACTAGTGATGACAGGCCCAAACGGGGAGTGCCCATTGGCAGCCATGTGATCAACCCCCTGACGGGGGCGGTGCTGCCGGTGTGGATCGCCGACTACGTGCTGGCCGAGTACGGCACGGGCGCCGTGATGGGCGTGCCGGCCCACGACCANCGCGACATCGCCTTTGCCCGGTCGAANGGTCTGCCGATCCAGCAGGTGATCGACGCCGAGGGAGCTGCTGAAGCCATCGCGGCCGGTCAGGCCTGGACGGATGCCGGAACACTGGTCAACTCCGGCAGCTTCGATGGCACGGCCTCCAGCGAAGCCAAGGGCGCCATCACCGGCCACGGCGCCGAGCAGGGCTGGGCACGGAGCAAGGTCACCTATCGCCTGCGCGACTGGCTGATCTCACGCCAGCGCTACTGGGGCTGCCCCATTCCCGTCATCCACTGCGATGACTGCGGTGCTGTTCCGGTGCCCCGCGAGGACCTTCCGGTGGAGCTGCCCCGGGGCATTGATCTCTCTGGAAAGGGCGGTTCGCCCCTGAGCCAGCAGAGCGACTGGGTGAATGTGGCCTGCCCCTGCTGCGGCAAGCCGGCCAAGCGGGAAACAGACACCATGGACACCTTCATGTGTTCCTCCTGGTATTTCCTGCGCTTCGCCGATCCCCACAACACCGAGAAACCCTTCAGCAAGGAGGCGGTGAACCGCTGGTTGCCGGTGAAGCANTACGTGGGNGGCATNGAACACGCGATCCTGCACCTGCTCTANGCCCGNTTNTTCACCAAGGCGCTGAAGGATCGCGGCCTGNTCGACATCAACGAACCGTTTGAACGGCTCCTCACCCANGGCATGGTGCANGGNNTCACCTACCGCAATGCGACAACCGGCAAGTACATCGCTCCAGCGGACGTNGCAGATNCCGAAGANCCCCGGGANCCCAACACCGGCGACAAGCTCGAGGTGTTGTTCGAGAAGATGTCGAAGTCGAAATACAACGGCGTTGACCCCGCAGCAGTGATCGACCGCTACGGCGCAGACACAGCCCGCATGTTCATCCTGTTCAAGGCACCGCCGGAGAAGGATCTGGANTGGGATGACGCCGATGTGGAGGGCCAGTTCCGCTTCCTGCAACGGCTTTGGCGCCTTGTTGAGGNGGGTGCTGCNCGCATCGACTCACTCGANCCGATGCAACGNCCNGCCGATNTGAGCGATGCCGACAGCGACGTNCGNCGGGCGCTNCACCTGGCCATCGAAGCCGTCAGNGAGGANCTCNGNGACGAGATCCAGCTGAACACGGCNATCTCCGAGCTGATGAAGCTCTCCAATGCCATCAGCTCCACGGGCATCGANGCCCTNAGTGCACCTGTGTTGCAGGANGCTCTTTCCGGACTGGTTCGCCTGCTGGCTCCGTTCGCGCCTCATCTGGCGGAGGAGTTCTGGAGCCGTCTGGGGGGAAGCGGCAGCGTGCACCGTCAAAGCTGGCCGGTTCTGGATCCAACGGCACTGGTGCAGGACAGCGTTGAAGTGGTCATCCAGGTGAAGGGCAAGGTGCGGGGCAAACTGCAGGTTCCGGCCTCCGCAGACAAGGAAGAGCTGGAACGGCTCGCCCTGGCCAGTGATGTGGCCGAAAAATGGTTGGAGGGCGCAGCCCCCCGTCGGGTGATCGTGGTCCCCGGAAAACTGGTGAACCTGGTGCCCTGATCCCAGGCGGGATCAGCCTTTGCTGAAGCGCATCGAGGCGGGCTGGCTCCAGTCGCCCTGGGCACTGAAGCCGCGCTGGTTGCCGGTGAGGTGACGCAGAATCCAGAAGATGGATTCATCGGTGCCATCCCCGAGGGCCAGGCGAATTTCATCGGCGGAGCGGGCCACACCGTCGGCCAGGATCGCTTCCACACGACCTTGAAGGTCGAGAATCGCCGCCGCCGCCTTCTTGCCGGCTTCCACGCCGGGCTGGTGGTAGGCGTTGATGTTCACCAGTTCGCCGTAGAGACCGACGGCNCGCTCGAACAGAGCGATCAAGGCGCCGAGACGGCGTGCATCAAAGCGGCGCATGCTGATCGTCATGCTCTGGCGGCCACCTTCGGTAAGGGCTGAGCGGGTGCCCTGCAGGAAACCATCGAGGAAGTCGCCGGGGCATTCCCCGCCAAGCGTGGGGATGTCGCTCACGTCTTCGAGCACCTCGATGAAGGTGGCGAAGAAATTGTCGACACCGTCGCGCAGCTGCTGCACATAGGCGTGCTGGTCGGTGGAGCCTTTGTTGCCGTAAACAGCGATGCCCTGATGCACCACGTCACCGTTGCGATCCAGGCGCTTGCCCAGGGATTCCATCACCAGCTGCTGGAGGTAACGGCTGAACACCTCCAGACGATCGCGGTAGGGCAGAACAACCATGTCGCGCTGACCNCGACCACCACCGGCCACGAACCAGGAAGCGGCCATCAGGGCGGCTGGATTGCGGCGCAGATCCGCGGCGCGGGTGGCGGCATCCATCTGAGAGGCGCCGGTGAGGAAATCGCGGATGTCACAGCCAATCAAGGCACCGGGCAGCAGACCAACGGCACTGGTGATGCTGGTGCGCCCCCCCACCCAATCGAACATGTCNAAGCGCTTGAGCCAACCTTCCTTCTGGGCCTGCTGATCCAGCTTGCTGTCGAGCATCGTCACGGCAACGGCCTGGCCGGCCCACTGGCCCCCAGCGGCCTCGAGGCGNTGGCGNGCCTGCTCCATGCCGAGATGGGGTTCGGGCGTCCCCCCCGACTTGCTCACCGTCACCACCAGGGTGCGGTCGAGACGACCCTCCAACCCCGCCAGGACGTTGCTCATCCCATTGGGATCGACGTTGTCGAAGAAATGAAACGGAAGCCCCTCGCCNGGNTTCTGNAGNGCCTTGATCATCAAGGCNGGTCCCAGACCACTGCCGCCGATGCCGATCCAGAGCACATCGGTGAAGGCTTCGCCGTTGGGGGCCTTGATCGTTCCGTTGATCACATCGCGCCCAAAGGCTGCGATCAGATCGATTTCCCTGGAGATGTGCTGTTGAAGCTCTGACGAGGGAGCNAGTTCNGGGGTGCGNAGCCAGTANTGCCCCACCTGGCGCTGCTCATCGGGATTGGCGATGGCGCCGGCTTCCAACTCCTGCATCGCTGCGAACGCCTTGTCCATTCGCGGCTGCAGCTGCTGCAGATCGGTGGCGTTCACATGCATCCGGCTGATGTCGAGCCAGACGCCCAGATCATCGTGATACCAGCTGAGATCGCAGAACCTCTGCCACTGAATATGAGCGTCGGAAGCGTTGAAATCCGGAAAGCTCATGCCGGGCGGACGGTGCAGTCCTGCCGAACGTATCCAGAATCTGACGGGATGCCCNCNNAAAAGGACACCACAGCTAGTTTCATGTCATCTTCCGCTGACCCCATTTCCATCCCCCATNGCTGAGCCATTGCGATGGACAACAGCTCTCTTGGCGACGGCAGCGAGCNTNTGNCTNGTTGGNCAGTGGTCACANCCGGTTGCTGAGGTTGGGGATCAAGCCGCNNNTTGTNGTNGAGGACAGGCTCGAGCCCACAGATTTCTCACCCGAAGAACTGAAGCTGCTGCAACGGCGCTTCGGGGTGCACGGCCCCCAGACGCAGCTGGCCCAGCTGTTCACCAGCGGGGTGGATCAGCTCCAACCATTGCGCGCATCCACCCTGGATCGTCTTCGCGAGCTGAAGCCGGTGATCCTGCGCCAAGCAGCGGCGCATCAGGTGAATCCAATGCTGATCACCGCCGTTCTTTTCGACGAAATTCAGCACTCCAAGCCGGGGNAGAGCCTCCCCTTCATCGCCCATTCCGGTCTNGTGAAGACCCACGGACCGGCCCAGATCAGCGTNTCGGAACTGATCCATCAGAANCGGCTGCCGGCGAACCCAACNCAGGAGGAGATCACCTGGGCCCGCAATCAATTGCTGGACCCCGAGATGAACATCACCCTGCTGGCGGCCAAGTTTCAACGGCTGNAGCTGGCCCTTGGTCTGCCGGAGAGCTTGATGCTGCAGGCGAGTCGCTCCTACCTGGATGCCAAGGCGATCGCCACCCTCACCTATCTCCACAACGGAAAATTGGATTACCCAGCACGGGTGTTGGGCTACATGCAGGACCCTGAACTGCACGGNTTGATTTACGGCGGNCGCCAACCGAATCCCGACATCACGGTTTAAANATCNACGANAGNGNACTTGTCTGCTTNAGCGGCCCAACCCAATCCAGCAGCGTCAAACCCCTCAGTNGAGGGAGATAAGACGCCAAGCCTCTCCCCCATACGGGGGATGTGGACGCCCCCCTATCTCTTGAAGCATCGATCCAGCACGGCAGATCGATGAAACAACTCCTTCACCTGCTGGCATTTGGCCTGCTTGTCCCATCAACCGCACTCGCTCAGGTGGACGCCGAAGTGGCAGCACAGTGCAGAGACGCCAGGGATTTCTATGGCTGCGTCAGGGCCTTCACCACTCCGGTCCGNNGTTCCGATGACACNNCCCCTTTTGACGGCGTAATGGGGCAGATGGCTGCANGCCTGATCTCAGGCNCGAGNTACCGCAANGCACCCCANACTTTCCCNCNGGGCATGAATNCGGCNGGTCTTGTTGAAGGGATCCTGCGGGGCGTCCTGCGCTGAACCGAATCGGGCTCCATTCACTTGTGGCAGCTCGCCCGGAATCGATCGGAGCGGCTGGTGGCGGCGTGTTTGGTTTTGCGGCCGCTGACCCGCTTGCGCCAGAGCTTGAACGATGACGCTTTCATCTCTTGCCGCATCACTGCGATCACCTGCGGCTCGGAGAGTCCGAATTGAAACTCGATCGCCTCAAAGGGCGTTCGGTCTTCCCAGGCCATTTCGATAATGCGATCAAGATCCTCGCTCGGGAGCGTTTTCACCGACGCAGTACACAGGAATGCGAACGCTAACGACGCATCAACTCACGCAGAGGTCACCGAGGGCCGCCAGCCGCGTCTGAAGTTTCGACCAATCAAAACTGCGGGGATCATCCCGTTCTCCGCCCAGATCCACATGGCGATGGGTGGTGATCGCCGCTGGCGGCAGATTGAAGGAGCGGATCCAACCCGATAACACCAGGGCCAGCGCGTCGTATTGCTTGGAGGTGTAGCCAACGTGGGAACGGTTGGCATTCGCGCCTGATGGTGGTGTCTCCAAGCTCAGATGCAGAGCAAAGTTGTTGATGGAACCCTTGAGCTTCCTGTTGGTGATCGCCCACTCCCCGAGAAAGGCCGAAAAACCTGCGCCATAGGCCCGGCTCAAGGGATCCACCAGATCCAGAACGCGTCCGTCCTGGCCCACCAGGGTGTGATAACTCACCTGATCNTCATCGCGGGGATGGGGCGTCATGAAGGTGTTCAGAGCGGAGCTCAAGGAGTAGACGGTTTCGTGCAGCACCACCACCCTCGGCGTGGCGTCGATCACACGGCCGTAGGCGTCCTTGTCGTAACGCTCGCCAAAATTGGTGGCATCGATCTTCACGAACGTCCGCCAGGAACCCGAACGGGCATCGAGCTGGTTCAAACGCGACCGCAACGCCCTGTCCACACCCGAACACTGCCGGGCCAGGGGCGATCGCCAGGAGCGCGACTTCGGTGGTAACGGCACTGAAGCGGAGGGGTTGTCCTCCCGTTGGCGACCACGCTCCATCCCCACAGAAGAGAGCTTCCCTTGCTCCATCAACGACCAGCTGGTCAGCCCCAGAGCCAACGTCCCCGCTGCAGCAACGCTGATGGCGAGCGGACGGTGCTGTTCAACGCGGTTCCACACACCGGTGCAGAAACGGCTTAAACGATCTCGAACCATCGATCCCGCAACTGCCGTTGTTCCGTTGTGCACCCAGGATCCCAATCCAACGTCCAATGGTCCACACCCGCATCAGGGAAGAGCTGGGTCTCCTTGAGCAGGCTGCGTCGTGAATAGGTGACGCGCACACACTCCTGCTTCTCAAGCAGAACTGCGAGGTCACTGCTGCGACGCACCCGGTAGCCATTGATCGCCAACAGCTCATCACCCACCACAAGCCCTGCCTGTTGTCCGGGACTGTCACGCCGCACCCGCTGAATCAAAGCGGCGCCCTCAGCATCCTTGAGGGTGAGTCCATGATCGGGATGCTTGAGCGGCACAGGGTCCATGCGCAGCCCCAGAGCCTTCACGCAATCAAGCAGGGGAACGGCCTCGGGCTGGTCAAGCCATTGATCCAGATCCGAGGCAAGATCGCGATCCCATCGAGCCACTGCCGCCTTGATGTGATCACGGCTGTAGCCACGGGCCTGACGGCCGGGGCCCTGCCACAACTCCCGCAGGATCGCGGCCATGGAGTGGCCGCGCTGCCGCAGGCGCACGTCGAGGCAGAAGGCCACCGCTGCACCGAGGCGGTAGTAGCTGATCTGGCTGTCCCGTGAGGCTGGCGTGGCTTTGTACAGCTTGATCCACGCCTCACGGGCACTGGCCGCCAACGACTGGATCGAACAACCGGGTGACATCAGCACGCTGGACAGCTCCTCCCCCAGATCCTTGAGCAGNGTCGGTCGATCCGAACAGCCCGCCAACAGGGGGAGGCTGAGGTCGAAGTAGCTGGTGATTCCCTCGGCAAACCAGAGGCCTTCGGTGATCACCGCCTGCCCGTAGTCATAGGGGCGAAGCTCAACGGGCCGCAGCCGCCGCACATTCCACTGGTGCAGGTATTCATGGCCGATCAGCTGCAACAGCTGCCGNTACCCCTNGGGCTTGGCCAGAGCCGACCAGCTGAACTGCAGCACAGCACTGTGGTCGTGTTCGAGGCCGCCGTAACCCTGATCAAGCAGTTGCANCACAAGCTGGTAGCGGTCCCCCGCCGGGGGAGGGGTTCCCAGCAAGCGACAGGTGGCACTGCACACCTTTTCGATGTCGCTGATGAAGTTCGGCGGCCANCCCATCGGTGGCGTTCCGATCAGCAACAGCTCATGGGTCTTGCCCTCCACCATGAAGGGTTCTGCCTGAAAAGGCCCCGCATGCAGCGGGCTGTCCACGAGGGCATCGAAATCGGCAGCGACCCAGCCCTCAGCGCTGGTCTCCAGCGGCAGATGCACACTCCAGTGCTCCGGAGCTGTGACGGCAACGTGGTGTGGTGACCAGCGGCAGCCGTCGATGTCCATCGCCACAGCAGCGAGGCAGAGCGATGCGAAATCAGGATCCAGCAACCCGGTGCGGACGGTGAGATCCCGGGCTTCAAGCTGATAGTTGAGCGTGAGCGGGCTCAGGTCCGGCAGATCACAGAGCCACTGGTGCGGCGCCATNCGACGCACCGGCAGCTCCTCGTCATTGGCCAGCAGCTGCAGGCTGTGCAAGTGCTGGGCGTGATCACGAACCGTGTACGACCCCGGTGTCCACACCGGCAGTTGGAAGGTCTGGCGTTGGGTCTGCGGTGTCCACTGGATGGANACCGCGATGGTCTGTGTTTCGGGATGGCTCAGATCGAGCCGGATCTGAACCGGTTCGAACACGTCAGTTGGTCTGCAGGATCAGCTCAGCGGAACCCATGCCACCAAGGCGCACTTCGTCCATGGCGTGGAGCAGGGCGTAGCGGCGCGTCACCCGTTGCAAGCGCTGTTCAAGCCCGGGCTGGCGGCTGATNCGTTGGATGTCGCCATGCATCACGATTGTTCCGTCCTCCCGCTGGGTCCAGCCCAGGGGCATGGCTGAGCCCTGAAACGCGAGCACATCCACGGCATGGGAGTCGTCCGCGAATCCCTGCAATTTTGTCGATCGCTCCACCGTGAAGCCCTCATCACAAAGNGCCTGANCCAGACGCTCGAGGTCGGTGAAGACAGTCGGCAGGATGGAGAGATGGGACATGGACCGAACCCCGCTTTGACAGACCCTAGCCACAACAATCGAGCTGACCAGGCCCCGCTGCAGCTGGGGGTGATGGCATCCGGAAGCGGCAGCAACTTCGAGGCCCTGGCCCAGGCCATTCAGACGGGGAATCTCAACGCGCGGATCCAGCGGCTGGTGGTGAACAATCCGGGCTGTGGTGCCCAGCAGCGGGCGGAGCGTCTCGGCATNCCGGTGTCGGTGCTTGACCATCGCCTGATCAAGNACCGGCGCGAGCTGGACGGCGAACTGGTGCGCCTGTTCCGCGCCGACCAGGTGGAACTGGTGGTGATGGCGGGGTGGATGCGGATCGTCACCGAAGTGCTGATCAGCGGCTATTCCGATCGCCTGATCAACATCCACCCCTCACTGCTGCCCAGCTTCCGTGGCCTGGATGCCATCGGGCAGGCCCTAGAGGCCGGGGTGAAGGTCACCGGCTGCACGGTGCACATCGTCACCGAGGAACTGGATGCCGGTCCGATCCTGGCCCAGGCCGCTGTTCCTGTTCTCGATGGGGATGACCACGCCAGGCTCGCCCAACGAATTCAGGAGCAGGAACACCTGCTCCTGCCCAGGGCACTGGCTGAGCTCAAGCCCACCTGGCGTCAGGGATAGAAGGACTGCAAGGGCAGCCCCGTCTCCGGAGCGAGGCCCGCCATCAGGTTGAGGCACTGCACGCCCTGCCCGGCCTGACCCTTGATCAGGTTGTCGATGGCACTCATCAACACCAGCTGGCCGGTGCGGGTGTCCACCTGAACCGACAGCAGGGCGCGGTTGGTGTGGCGCGCCCACTTGGTGGCGGGATAGGTGCCCACCGGCAGAACCTGAACGCAGGGGTGGTGGCGGTAGATCGCCTCCAGAACCGTGGTGCAATCCTCGGCGGTGAGACCGGGGTCGCGCAGGCGGGCATACACCGTGGACANNAGACCACGCACCATCGGCACCAGATGCGGCGTGAACTGAAGCCGCACCTCCTGGCCAGCCACCTCCATCGCCATCTGCTCGATCTCAGACGTGTGGCGATGGCCGATCACGCCGTAGGGCGCGATGGATTCCGAGGCCTCCGCCAGCAGCATCGCCTCCTTCGGCACGCGCCCTCCGCCGGAGGTGCCCGTCTTGGCATCAATGATGATGCCGCTGGTCTCGATCAGGCCCTGCTTGAGGAACGGCAGCAGGGGCAGCAGGCTGGCGGTGGGGAAGCANCCCGGAGCGGCAACAAGCTTCGCGTCAGCGATGGCAGGGCCGTTCCATTCCGGCAGGCCGTAGACGGCACTGCTGCAGAGCTCAGCGTCCTGACGGTTGAGGGAGCCGGCCTCCTTGGCGTACACCTGCAGCCACTGCTCCAGGGAGCGGTAGCGGAAGTCGGCGGAGAGGTCCACCACTCGCACACCCCGCTCCAGCAGTTGCGGTGCCAACTGACAGGCCAGGCCGTTGGGGAGGCTCAGAACAGCAAAATCGGAACAGGCCGCAATCCGATCCGGATCCGCTGATTCCACCGTTGGGTCATCCGGCAGGGGCAGGAAGGAGCAGACGGAGCTCCAGCGTTGGCCAGCACTGCGTTCACCGCCAAGAAAACTCACAGACAGGCCGGGGTGGCCCTGNAGCAGACGGATGGTCTGCAGGCCGCCGTAGCCGGAGGCGCCGATCACAGCAACCCGTCCGCCCTTCACCGTTGCCATCGCTTCAACCGCCGACGTTGTCCTGCCTGCCATTGAACCAACCAGCCAACGGTCGATCGTACAGAGATCAATAATGAAGTCATCTCCCGGCGACCAGGCTCCTGAACCCCAGTTCCCTTGACCCCGCGAACGAACCGATCGCGTTTGATGCCATCAGCGACGCCCTGGCGGCGATCCGCAATGGGGAATGCGTTGTCGTGGTGGACGACGAACAACGGGAGAACGAAGGCGATCTGATCTGCGCGGCCCAGTTCGCCACCCCGGAAGCGATCAACTTCATGGCCACCGAGGCACGGGGCCTGATCTGTCTGGCCATGGAGGGGCAGCGGCTGGACGAACTGGATCTGCCGCTGATGGTGGACCGCAACACCGATGCCAACGAAACGGCCTTCACCGTGAGCATCGATGCCGGCATCGAGCATGGGGTGACCACCGGCATCTCCGCCGAAGACCGCGCCGCCACGATTCAGGTGGCCCTCAACCCAGCCACACGGCCAGCGGAACTGCGCCGCCCTGGGCACATCTTTCCCCTGCGCGCCCGTCCCGGCGGCGTGCTCAAACGGGCCGGTCACACCGAAGCCGCCGTGGATCTGGCTCAGCTGGCGGGCCTCAGCCCCTCCGGAGTGATCTGTGAAATCCAGAACAGCGATGGCTCNATGGCCCGCTTGCCGGAGCTGCGCAGTTACGCCGATCGCTGGGGGCTGAAGCTGATCAGCATTGCTGACCTGATCCGCTACCGGCTGGAGAACGAGCGCTTCGTTCGCCGCATGGCCCAGGCCCAGATGCCCAGCCGCTTCGGCAGCTTTCAGGCGGTGGGCTACCGCAACGAACTGGATGGCTCAGAACACGTGGCCCTGATCAAGGGTGAGCCCAATGCCCTGAGCGAACCCGTGCTGGTGCGCATGCATTCCGAATGCCTCACCGGCGATGCCTTCGGCTCACTGCGCTGCGACTGCCGGCCCCAGCTCGAGGCGGCCCTGCGTCAGATCGAAGCGGAGGGCGAGGGTGTGGTCGTTTATTTGCGCCAGGAAGGGCGGGGCATCGGCCTGATCAACAAATTGAAGGCCTACAGCCTCCAGGAAGCCGGGCTCGACACCGTTGAAGCCAACGAGCGGCTTGGCTTCCCGGCGGATCTGCGCAACTACGGCGTTGGCGCACAGATCCTCTCCGACCTCGGCATCCATCGGCTGCGGTTGCTCACCAACAACCCCCGCAAGATTGCCGGCCTTGGCGGCTATGGCCTGCAGGTGGAGGAGCGGGTACCTCTGGTGATGGACCCCGGTGCCCACAACGCCGACTACCTGGCGGCCAAGCGGGAGAAGCTCGGGCATCTGTTCGAATCCGAGAGTCCCTGNGTGGTGCTGGCNCTGGCGGTGAACGTGGGCCCCGAAAGCTGGCCCACCATTCGCCAGGAAGTGGAAGCCATCGCCCAGCGCCATGGCTTCAGCCTTGAGGCCCTGCATGAACCCCGCTTGTTAGCGCTGTGGGATCGACCGCAATTCGTCTGGAAACTGATTCCCGACGGCGCCGATGCAGCCCCCCTGCTCAAGAGCCTGGCGGCCCTGGCGGCCACCGAGCGGGTGGGTCTGATGCGCGTTCCCACGGAGCGGATGGCATTGCACCCGCCCCAGACCCTGGAACGGGTGGAACATCAACTCAATGAGTTGATCAACCTGGGCAGTGACGAACTGCTGGAAAACGGCCCGTCACTGCTGCATTGGACCCGGAGCTGATCAGCCTTCCTGGATCGTCACTTTGTTGATCTTGGAGCCGTTGGCCAGCTTCAGCACCACATCCATGTTGCCGGTGTGGCCGAACACGGTGTGCACGCCATCGAGGTGAGGCTGGGCCTCATGGCAGATGTAGAACTGCGAGCCGCCGGTGTTGCGACCGGCATGGGCCATGGCCAGGGTGCCGGCCTGGTGCTTCTGCTGGTTGATCTCGCAATCGATCTGGTAGCCGGGGCCGCCGGTACCGGCCATGCCGCGGGCGCCTTCACGGCTGTTGGGGCATCCNCCCTGGGCCATGAAGCCGGGGATGACGCGGTGAAAGGCCAGACCGTCGTAGAAGCCATCCTTGGCCAGCTTCACGAAGTTGGCGACGGTGTTCGGGGCATCGGCTTCGAACAGCTCGAGCTCGATCAGGCCTGCTTCAGTGTCCATCAAGGCCTTGGTCATGGTGGCGCGAGCAAAATTGGAGTGTAAAGAGACGCCGACCATGCCCGACCTCTCCCAAGCCCGCGTCGGTGTGATCGGCGGCAGCGGCCTCTATTCGATCCCCGGCTTGCGCCAGGTGGAGGAACGCACGGTCGACACACCCTTCGGGGCACCATCCGATCAACTGCGCCTTGGAGAGCTCGAGGGCGTCGAAACCGTCTTCCTGGCCCGCCACGGCCGCCATCACCATCTGCTTCCCAGTGAAGTGCCCTACCGGGCCAACATCTGGGCGATGCGTTCCCTGGGGGTGCGCTGGCTGATCTCGCTCTCGGCGGTGGGGTCCCTGCAGGAGCATCTGCAGCCGCGCGACATGGTCGTGCCCGATCAGTTCATCGACCGCACCCGTGACCGGCCCGCCAGTTTCTTCGGCNACGGCTGCGTGGCCCACGTCAGCCTTGCGGACCCCTTCTGCCCCAATTTGAGTGCCCTGTTGGCCGATGCCGCCGAACAGGGTTTGCCGGAGGGTCGACGGCTGCACCGCGGTGGCACCTATCTCTGCATGGAGGGCCCCGCCTTCTCCACCCGGGCCGAAAGCAAGCTCTACCGCTCCTGGGATTGTTCGGTGATCGGGATGACCAATCACACCGAAGCCCGTCTGGCCCGGGAAGCCGAACTGGCCTATGCCTCCCTGAGCATGGTCACCGACTTCGACTGCTGGCATGAGGATCACGACGCCGTCTCGGTGGAGATGGTGATCGGCAACCTTCAGGCCAATGCCTCAGCCACCGAACCGATCCTGAGTGGATTGATGCAGCGGCTCAAACAGGACCCTCCCGCCTCGCCGGCCCACACAGCCCTCGCCAACGCCCTGATCACCCCCAAAGATCAAGTCCCGGAACAGACCCGGTCCAACCTTGATCTGTTCACCGCCCCCTACTGGGGACCGTTCGATCAGGCTTCCGCCAGCTGAGCGCCGCAGGCGGCCAAGGCAGGCCGCAGCTGTTGGTTGTGCTGCTGCAGAAGAGCCTTGGCCTGGTCCACCGACAAGGCTGCAGCGGCCATCAACAGGGCGAGTTTCACCGATCCGCCGGCCTCCTCCAGCAGCGTCAGCCCCCGCTCCCGCTCCACACCGGCAAGATCCCGCAGGATCCGCAGGGACCGGTCCACCAGCTTGCTGTTGCTGGCGGCCACATCCACCATGCGGTTGCCGTAGACCTTGCCCAGCTTCACCATCACGGCGGTGGAGAGGGTGTTNAAGGCCAGTTTTGTGGCGGTTCCAGCCTTCATCCGGGTGGATCCCGTCAGCAGCTCAGGGCCCGTGAGCAGGCGGATGTCGATGTCGCAGGGCAGGGGCGCCTGCTCCGTTGGAACGCAGGCCATGGCGATGGCGAGGGCTCCGATGCTTTTGGCGAACGCCAGCCCACCGCGCACGTAGGGGGTGGTGCCGCCTGCGGCGATGCCCACCAGGCAATCCTTGGCGCAGAAGCCCCGCTCCTCCAGATCGGCACGTCCGGCGGCCTCAATGTCCTCAAGCCCTTCCGAGCTGCGCAGCAACGCGGCGGAGCCACCGGCGAGAACACCTTGCACCTGCTGGGGATCACTGCAGAAGGTGGGCGGACATTCCGCGGCATCCAACACNCCCAGCCGTCCGGAGGTGCCAGCACCCAGGTAGAAGAGCCGGCCGCCGGCACGGAGGCGCTCNGCAACGGAATCAACCGCCTGGGCTAGCGCCGGGGCCACCGCGGCGACAGCTTCCTGGGGGCGACGATCCTCGTCTGCAAACAACTCCACCAGCGCCAGGGTGTCGAGCTGATCCAGGCGTGAACTGCGCCGGTTGCTCTGCTCGGTGAGCAGGTGGCCGCGGTCGCTGGAGGGCTGCAGATCGGGGTCGAACACGGCCATGGCTCAGAGCAGACCCTCCAGGCGCCGACGCAGCTCATCCAGTTCAGGATTCGATTCCGGTTCGGTCTCCAGTCCCTGGCGCGCGGGCTCAACGCTCTGCTGCTCTGCCACCCCGCCGTCAGAAACAGCCTCGTCNGAAACCCCGTCGTTCGCAACCGCGTCGTCCTTCCAGTTGCTCACATCGCGGTTGCTCTGGGGCGGCGCCATGAACAGACGCTCCTCGTCATTGCTGGGCACAAAGCCCGACTCGATCAGCCTTGCCTCGTAGCCGGCCTCACGGCAGAACAGATCCACATCTTCCCGATCGAGGGCCTCCACCGTCGGAACCGGAAAGTCCTGGGCCTCCAGAAGACCGGCATAACGCTCGGCATCGTCGGGGTTCTCAAACAGCAGAACCACGGTTCGTCCGGCGATTTCAAGCGAGTGGATGCCTTCGCTATCCGTACCGGCATCAAAGAGCAGGACGTGGACGCGCATCGGGAAAACCGTCAGATCAACCGGACCGGAGTCTCACCCATCGTCAACCACCCTGCTCGGATTCGCTCGCCAGTTCCTGAAGACGTCGGTAGAGGGCCCGTTCCGCATCACCCAGATCCGACGGAATCACCACAACGATCTCCACCAACTGGTCACCCCGCTCGTCATCCAGCTGCAGCCCGCGCCCCCGCAGCCGCAGCAAACGTCCACTGGATGAGCCTGGAGGAACCTGCAGCGTCACAGGGCCATCCAGGGTCGGCACATCCACGGCGCAACCGAGGGCTGCATCCGGTGGGAACAGCATCAGCTTGTAGAGCACCCGCAGACCATCAATCCGCAGGCCGTCGTCGGTCACGACCCGGAGCTGCAGGAAATGATCACGGCCGCCGGGGGCAACGCCCTCAAGCCGCAGACGCCAGCCATCCCCAGCAAAGGGGGGCGTGTTCAGCTCGATCACNGTGCCGTCATCGAGCGTCAGTTCCACAACGGTTCCCTGGAGAGCCTGATCCGGAGTGAGATGAACCACCGACTCNAGATCTTCCACGGCACGCACCGGCGGCGGCGGCGGCGGTGCCGACACCGGAGGTTCATGGCCTCTGNCNTCNCGGCTGGCGTCATCACCACTGGCGTCATCACCGCGGAAGGGGGGATCGGGCTCGTCCTCAACCTCAACGGAGGAACGTCCTGTTCCACCGCCGAAGATCACATCGAGGTAATCCTCAAAATCAGGGAAGCCCTGGGCAAAGGGATCGGCAACATCCGCACGGGAACCACCCCCTCTCTGCCAGGCCTCACGGCGGCGGGGATCGCTGAGGACCGCATAGGCCTCATTGACCAACTTGAAGCGCTCCTCAGCAACGGGATCGTTGCTGTTGAGATCGGGGTGCCAGCGGCGCGCCTCCCGGCGAAAGGCCCGTTTCAGTTGCTGATCCGTGCAGTCGGAATCAACCCCCAGCAGAGACCAGTAATCAGGCTCAGCGGTAGATGTCATCGTCCCAAGGTGCAGGGTCACGCCGGCTTAAACCACGGCCACGGTCACCCGGACGGCTGGGGGGACCCCAGGGGTCGTCGTCCCAGTCATCGGCAAACAGCTCATC
>FUFK010017252.1_pt1 | contig 20045 bp, 21 predicted proteins | sample 1021851 | NCBI WGS metagenome assembly FUFK01 (sample SAMEA51879418, study PRJEB19060) | metagenome
GGCCACTCTATACATGTGTTAAATACTACATTTACACACACACTCAGAACCAATAAGGTTAGGCATGGCAAAGCTTACAAAGNCAAGAGTTGATGATTTAGTAGATATGATTATGGAAGGCCATAGTCTTGCTAAGTCATGTGCGAAGTTAAAGGTTAGTAGGTCTAACATTTACAGCCGTATGGGTGAGGATGCGGATTTAGAGCGTAGGATCAGGACGGCCCAGCAGCAGAGTGCTGAGAAGGCTGTTGAAGAGTTGGATGAGTTATATAAGCAGCGGTTAAAGGGTGAGAAGGATTATGACCCTAATGTGCTGCGAGACTATGCTACCCATGTTAGATGGAAGGTNAGTAAGCTGATGCCTGACAGGTATGGGGAGCAGAAGAACAGGGCTGGCGTTGAGATAGGTGACGGTACGGTTCGGATAGTCTGGGAGACAGGTTCTGATTAATGCGTTGTCCTGATAGCAGATGTAAAAAGACCATGCTTCTCGAAGAAGGCCATGACCTAGCTGAAAGGAAGGGCTGTCCTGTTGTAGCAGAAACATATAGCTGCACTTGTGGCATATCTGTTGTAGTTAATACTCCAGCAAACTATGAGGATCGGTATCACAAGGATGCAAGTTAAGATCCCTTACAAGCCTAGAGACTTACAGGCTGAGATGCACCAGAAGGTCAAGCGTTGGAATGTTCTGGTGATGCACAGACGCTTTGGAAAGACTGTATGGGCTGTAAATCATCTGATAAGGCATTGCCTGACTTGTGAGCTACCCAGACCNAGAGTGGCCTTTGTAGCCCCTACCTTTGCACAAGCAAAGAGAATAGCTTGGGATTACGTCAAATACTATGCTGGTGTAATACCAGGTGTATCATTTAATGAAACAGAGCTGCGTGTAGACTTCCCTAATGGTGGGCGGTTGATGCTGTTGTCTGCTGAGAACCCTGATAGCCTACGGGGTATTTATCTTGACCTGTGTGTATTTGATGANTTTGGNATGCAGAACCCTAGAGTATGGGGTGAGGTAGTTAGACCNGCGTTGTCAGACAGGCAGGGTGGGGCTGTGTTTCTAGGCACACCAGCCGGACACAACCATTTCTTTGATTTGTTGGAGCAAGCCAAGGCAGAAGAAGCTGAAGGCTCAGACCAGTGGTATCACAAAGTTGTGAAGGCTTCACAAAGCCAGCTAGTGCCAGATGAGGAACTGGATGCTGCCCGTGCTATGATGACACCAGAGCAATACGAGCAAGAGTATGAGTGTTCGTTTACAGCGGCAATCATAGGAGCGTACTATGGCAAGTTGCTATCTGATGCCGATGACAGTAACAGGGTTACAAGAGTGCCATATGACCCTGCGTTTCCTGTGCATACTGCTTGGGATCTGGGTATAAACGACAGTACAGCTATTTGGTTTGCTCAGATATTTAGGGGCGGCGCAGTCCACGTTATAGATTACTATGAGAATAGTGGGGTGGGGTTAGACCATTACGCTGAAGTATTACGGCGCAAAGATTACCACTGGGGCGATCATCTAGCACCGCATGACATAGAAGTGCGAGAGCTAGGTAGTGGCAAGTCACGCCTAGAAGTTGCTTTTGGTTTGGGCATACGATTCAGAGTTATACCCAAGATGAAGATTATAGACGGTATCAATGCGGCNCGTCTGATGATACCNAAGTGTTACTTTGANAGGGAGAAGACCCATGAAGGTTTGGAAATGCTGCGTCAATACCGTCAAGAGTTTGATGAAAAGAAAAAAGTATTCAGAGATCATCCAAGGCATGACTTCACAAGCCATGCTGCGGATGCGTTTAGGTACTTGGCTATTGGGTTGGAAAATAGACAAACTATGGTCAAGCCTCCGCAAGCTATGGCGGTAAACGATTACGATCCTTTCCGTTTGTAGCAAAATCTGATATTGTCCAGAGGGAATATATATTTAACTGACAGGAGCAAGTCATGGGTTTTATGANGCCAAAGGTNNTNNCACCGCCGCCNCCNCCNCCACCACCGCCAGAGCCAGATNTNGAAACAGCCGCTGTAATGGCTGAAGAAGCTACGCAACAGGCTCGTAGACGGCGCAAAGGTGGCGCAGGATATCAGGTTGCAGGGCTTACATCTAATCAGGCAACAACACAGAAGCCAACATTGTTAGGATAATACAATGGATGACATCAAAGCCGTCATAGCCAGATTTGAAGCATTAGAAGGCTATCGGGAAAATTGGCAAACCCATTTCCAAGAACTTGCTGACTATATGCTACCCAGAAAAGCTGACATTGTGCGAAAGCGCAGTAGAGGCGAAAAGCGTATGGAGCAAATCTTTGACGGCACTGCGCTGCAAGCTGTAGACCTGTTATCAGCTTCACTGCACGGGATGTTGACCAGTGGNGCAACGCCTTGGTTTCATCTGGCGATGAAGGATCAGGAAATAGGCAGNGATGCTGAAGTCCAAGAGTGGCTNGAAGATACCAGCACCAGAATGATCCGTGCCTTTAANCAGTCNAACTTTGAAACAGAGATCCATGAAATGTATGTGGATCTCGTTGTGTTTGGCACTGGCTGTATGTTTGTNGAGATGGATCAAGGCAAACTACGTTTTAGCACACGCCATATATCTGAGTTTCATATTGCAGAGAACCAGTACGGCTTGGTTGATACGGTGTTTCGTAAGTANACCNTGCCAGCAAGACAAGCTGTGNTGCGCTTTGGNTATGATGAAGTAACTGATTTNATTAGGAAAAAATACGACAAGAAACCAGATGAAGAAATCACAATGCTTCATGCTGTGATGCCTAGATATGATCGTGACCCTACCAAAATGGACAGTGCGAATATGCCATTTGCATCTGTGTACATTTGCATGGAAACAAAGATGCCTGTGTCAGTTAAAGGCTTCCAAGAGTTTCCATATGTAGTTCCACGTTTCCTCAAGGCAACGGGGGAAACAATGGGAAGATCCCCTGCGATGGTAGCGTTGCCTGATGTCAAGATGTTAAACCTAATGTCTAAGACAATCATACAAGCGGCACAAAAGCAGATTGATCCTCCCCTGCTTGTGCCTGATGACGGGTTTATTCTCCCGATCCGCACAAATCCAGGGGGTCTGAATTTCTACAGGGCTGGTAGTAGAGACACCATCACGCCTTTGAATGTGGGGGCAAACATTCCTATTGGCTTGCAGATGGAAGAGCAGAGGCGCATAGCTATACGTTCTGCTTTCTATGTTGACCAGTTGCTGTCCGGCGGTGCGCCAAACATGACAGCCACAGAGGTTATACAGCGTCAGGAAGAGCGTATGCGTGTCATTGGCCCTGTTTTGGGTAGATTGATGAATGAGATGCTGCGTCCGTTGATTGACCGTACATTTGCACTGATGTTGCGTGAAGAGATGTTGCAGCAAGCACCAGAGATACTACAGGGGCGTGATGTGGATATNGAATATGTTTCACCGTTGGCNCGNGCNCAGAAGTCNAGCAGTCTTAANAATACNATGAAGGCTCTTGANATATTACTGCCGNTNTCACAGCAGTTGCCTGTTGGCGATCATGTAGACCCAGATGGTCTGGTGCGNCACGTTACNGATGCGTTNGGTGTGCCTAAGTCTGTGCTTAATTCTGATGCACAGATACAGCAACAGCGTGAAGAGAGGGCTGCACAACAAGAAGCAATGATGGAGCGTCAGCAAGACCAAGAAGACGTTTACACAGCGGCACAAGCGGCACAGGCCGTTAGAATGGTTCAGAAGTAATGGAAGACCCAAAGAAACTACGCCTGATGTATAACGATGTGTTTACATCTGAATCTGGTGTAAAGGTTTTGACGGATCTTGAAGCACGTTGTAACTGGCGTACTTCAAGTTATGTAGCTGGCGATGCTAATGCTACAGCCTTTGAGGAAGGCAAACGAGCCGTGCTATTGCACATTTTNAATATGATNAAAGAGGAAACCTAATGTCAGAAGCAGAACAGGTAGTCCAGCCAGAGGTAACAGAAGCACCAGTTTCTAATATAGAAACACCTGCTGAAGTTGCATCAGGCGGATCTGGTAACGACTTCTTAAATTCAATACCAGAGGATCTAAGACAACACCCAAGTTTATCGCCTATCAAGGATGTGGAGAACCTTGCTAGGTCTTATGTAAATGCACAGCGTTTGATTGGTGCAGATAAAATACCAATGCCCGTAAACCCTACAGATGAGGATCTAGACAGGATTTATGGCAAGCTGGGCAGACCAGAGACACCAGACCAGTATCAGATTGCTGCTGATGGAAACATAGTTACAGAAGAAGTGGCAACAGGGTATGCAGATGTAGCACACAAGCTACGGCTTACTCCTGACCAAGCGAATGGTGTTCTTGAGTATTATCGTTCTGTAACGCAGGGCAACATTGATAACATGAACGCTACAAACCAAGAGTCTCTAGAGAAAGCAACTTCTGCTTTACAGGCTGAGTGGGGCGATAAGTATGATAATAAAATGCAGTCAGCGCAGAAAGTTGTAGACCAGTTTGAGGCTGGGCAGATAATGGAAATGCAACTTGCAGACGGCACAAAGNTAGGAAATCACCCAGACNTAATAAAGACATTTGCAAAAATTGCAGAATTTAGGCAAAATGTAACTAGCGAAGACACAGTTTCAGAAAGTGCTACATCTTTGGGTATGTCACCTCAACAGGCAGAAAATGAAATTACGGCAATCATGTCTGATCGTAATCATGCCTATTGGGATAGAAAGAACCCACAGCATCATGCAGCAGTAGAACGCATGACAAAGCTGATGGAGATGCAGCATGGATGACGTAGAAATACGTCTTGAGTGTTTGCGTATTGCGGTTGAGTTTGGTACTCANCGTGATATGGAAGACCCAGAGCATCTGGTAGAGAAATACTATCAGGTGGTCATGCAGGGTAGCGGTGCAAATCGTCCTGTTGACAATCGGAAAGACGGTAGACGCAAGCAGTCTTAAAAAGCTAGGTTTGTCCGNCATCGGGTAGCACACCGCAAAAATAGTCAAATGTAACTTGTAGGAAAGGAGAGACATATGTCTTCTCAAGTAACTACGGCATTTGTCCAACAGTATTCTGCTAATGTGCAGATGCTATCACAGCAGAGAGGATCTCTCTTGCGTGATGCGGTACGTTCAGAAACGATGGTTGGCAAAAATGCTTTTTTTGACCAAGTAGGTAAGGCTACAGCGGTCAAGCGTACTACTAGGCATGGGGATACGCCCCAGATCGATACACCTCATGCAAGGCGGCGTATGAGCCTTGTGGATTATGAGTATGCNGATCTGATCGATGATCAGGACAAAGTGCGTATGCTTATTGATCCAACATCCACTTATGCACAGGCAGCAGCGTCTGCTATGGGCAGAGCAATGGATGATGAGATTATCGCAGCCGCAACTGGTACTGCGTTTACTGGNGAAACAGGTTCAACATCTACCNCACTCCCTGCTGGNCAGCAGATTGCACATGGTAGTGCTGACCTGACACTTGCAAAACTNATCACAGCAAAGAAGACACTTGATCTTGCTTCTGTTGATCCATCAATCCCACGCTACATTGCGGTTGGGCCAAACCAGATTGAAGCACTGCTGAATAACACAACCGTTACTTCATCAGACTTCAACACTGTCAAGGCTCTTGTGCAGGGTGAAATTGACACCTTCTTAGGCTTCAAGTTCATCGTGACAAATCGTTTGGCTCTTGCGTCAAACATCCGCACTTGCTTTGCTTGGGCTGAAGATGGGCTTGCTTTGGGCATCGGCAAAGATGTCACTGCAAGAATTGATGAACGTGCAGACAAAGGGTATGCCACACAGGTTTACTACTGCATGAGCATTGCAGCAACAAGAATGGAAGAAGAAAAAGTCGTTTCCATTGCTTGTGACGAATCAGCGTAAGGAGGGATTGTATTATGGGTACTGTATATTCAACACAGCGCACAAACAGTCGTGCAACTCCTGTCGTTATGAACAAGTCAAATGAGTTAGGTGGACGTGTCCGTGTTGCTCATGGTGTGTATGAAGCATCTTCATTAGCCGCAGATGAGGTTATTGAAATGTTCATTCTGCCAGATGGCGCAAGGATTCTTCACGGTCAACTTGCTCACGATGCTTTGGGTTCATCCACCACCTTGGCGGTTGGACACGGTGCATACAAAAATGCCGATGGCACTGATGTAGCACTTGATGCTGACGAGTTCAAAGCTGCCGCTGCTTCAACATCTGCTCAAAAGGTAGACGTTGCTGCAACACTAGCTCTTGGCTCTGGCATCGAAGTTGATGCTGATGACGATGGGTATCCTGTTACTGTTACACTTGCTGGTGCAGCAGCTACAGGAACTATTGAATTAACAATGTACTACGTTGTTGATTAATCCTAATACGAGNGGGGCGGTCAGCCGCCCTTCTCATTTTGGAGTGTTGTATGCCTTCTGTTGTTGACATCTGTAATGAGGCGATGGATCTGCTAGGTGCGGCTACCATCACATCCCTAACTGAAAACTCAAAGGAAGCCCGTCTGTGTAACAGGCGGTTTGAAACTGTAAGAGATGCGGTTTTACGTTCCCATCCTTGGAATGTTGCGATTGTTAGGACGGATATAGCGGCAGACAGTGACGCTCCGGCTTTTGGGTTTACCCACCAATATACGCTTCCAACTGACCCTTTTTGTTTGAGGGTTCTGTCTTTTTGGAACTCAAGCGTAGATAATGAAGTTGCAGCATACGATAGCAACGTCATGTATAAGATTGAAGGACGCAAAATCCTTTCTAATGAAGGAACTTGCAACATCACTTATCTTGCAAGAATAACAGATACAGAATTGTATGACAGCTTACTGTCATCTGCCATAGCCCATAGGTTAGCTTCTGAGACAGCCTATGCAATTACAGGGAGCAACTCTGTGGCTCAAGGTATGCAAGCCTTGTATGAAATTAGGCTGAGAGAGGCAAAGTCTATAGATGCTATGGAAGGTTATCCAGAGCAGCCACAAGCAGACGAATTTGTAAACATAAGGTTCTAAGCTATGGCGAGAGTATCGACTATTGTAACCAACTTTCGGGCTGGTGAACTGTCGCCAAGGTTGGAAGGCCGCATTGATCTAGACAAATACAACGAAGCTGCACAAACAATGCAGAATATGTTGGTGTTTCCTCAAGGGGGGACAACCAGAAGACCTGGTAGTTATTACGCTGGNACATCNAAGGATGGCGGTCAGGTCAGGCTNATTAACTTTGANTNTAGTGATGANCAGGCNTATGTCCTTGAGTTTGGCAATAATTATATCCGCTTCTTCAAAGACGGGGGAATACTCACCGAATCACAGAAAACGATTACGGGGGCAACNGCGGCAAATCCCGTTGTCGTTACTGCTGGCAGTCACGGCTATTCTAATGGTGATAGGGTTTTNATTACCGAAGTAACTGGCATGACTGAGCTAAACAACAGAGAGTTTACTGTTGCNAACAANACNACCAACACATTTGAATTGTCAGGAATAGACGGGTCAGCGTTTACTGCGTATTCGTCNGGCGGNAAGTCAGGCAAGATTGTTGAGGTAACAACNACATANACGACAGCGCAAGTGTTTGAGATTAATCATGCACAATCTGCTGATGTATTGTTTCTTGCTCACAAAGACCATGAGCCAGCTAAACTGACACGCACNACAGCNTCATCATTTACCTTAACAGACATAGACTTTATTGATGGCCCGTGGCTGGATGAGAACGCTACGACTACGACATTGTATGCGTCAGCGGCGACAGGTGCTGGCATAACCATCACAGCATCTGCTGCTTTGTTTTCCAGCGATGACGTAGGGCGTTATATCCGTTTTAGAGAGATACTTGAGATTGAGCATGATGAATGGGCAGCAAGCACCAGCTACGCAAACAATGCGACAGTCAGATTCAATGGTCATGTCTATAAACAAGTTACTGGTAGCACACAAACATCAGGCAATACTGCACCTGTGCATTTGACAGGTACAGAAACTTACGGGTCTATAGATTGGGAATATCTGCATGATGAGCATGGTCATGTAAAGATTGTAGGGTTTACCAGCACAACTGTAGTTACGGCAGATGTGCATGAAGACCAGTATGGTAACTCAAGACTGCCAGATAGTGCGGTAGGGTCAAGTAATGCANACACACGNTGGTCACTTGGGGCATTTGGCGGTGATCANAAGTTTCCACGGGCTGTAGCNTTCTATGANCAACGNCTTTACTTTGCTGGCACTGTAGGTCAGCCACAGACANTGTTTGGCTCAGTNAGTGCTGACTTTGAGAACATGACACCAGGTACTAATGATGATGATGCGGTTACATTTACGATTGCNTCTGANCANGTAAACGTCATCAAGCATNTNTTGCCAGCCCGTTTTTTGCAAATATTGACCACTAGCGCAGAGTTTACGTTGTCAGGTGGGGCAGGGAACGAACCTGTTAGCCCAACAAATGTTAATGTATTGCGTGAGACTACATTTGGTTCATCCGGCGTAAGACCGTTGAGAGCGGCATCATCTACAATAATCATCCAAAAGGGTCAGGAAAAGGTGAAAGAAATTACCTTTGATGACAGACAGGACGGTTTGGCTGGTGTAGATCTTACCATTCTTGCAGACCATATAACCAGAGGTGGCCTGTCCGACATGGTGTGGCAGCAAGAGCCGGAGCTTATCTTGTGGTTTGTGCATACAGATGGGCGGCTGATTGGACTGACGTATGATCGGGCAAATAACGCCGTAGGATGGCATACTCACCCATTAGGGGGGTCAGCTACCGTAGAGAGCATCACAGCCATTCCTAGCGGCTCTGAAGACCAAGTATATCTATCTGTAAAGCGTACTATCAATAGTTCTACTGTTAGGCACATAGTTTATCTAAAATCAGTAAATTTTGGCACAGATATCAATGATGCTTTCTTCTTAGATAGTGGCCTTACATATAGCGGTGGAGCAACGACAACTATATCTGGCTTGCATCACCTTGAAGGTGAGACTGTATCTGTGCTTGCGGATGGGTCTGCTCATGCTGATAAAACCGTATCAGGTGGCAGCATAACGCTTGATAGAAGCTCATCAAAAGTACACATTGGCTACAACTACACATCTCTTTTGCAAACTTTGCGGATGGAAGCTGGCGCAGAAGATGGGGTATCTCAAGGCAAAATCAAAAGAATACATGGTGTTACAGCAAGATTCCTAGATACAGTTGGTGCAGAAATAGGCACAGATACAACTAATTTAGACAGAATACCATTTAGAGATAGTAGCATGGACATGGATACTGCCGTGCCAATGTTCAGTGGCGATAAAGAAATATCATTCCCATCTGGTTATGACAACGATGCGAAGGTAATGATACGACAAAATCAGCCATTGCCTATGACTGTTTTAGCCATAATGAGAAGGTCTAATACGTTTGATGCCTAACATCATACCTTTTAANAAAGAACATCTGGACAAGATTAATCTTGTGTTTGAGATGACCAAGTCAGGAAAGGAATCTCTTGGCTCGTATGAAGGCGTGATTGGTTACACAGGCATGGAAGGTGATGCAGTGCTGGCTACAGGCGGTGTGCATCCAATGTGGGAAGGCGTAGGTGAGGCATGGCTGTTAGTAGGCAAAGAAGGCTATGAAAAACCAAAGACTGTAGCAAANTGGACTGATTATTTGTTTCAGCACATACAAGAAGAGTTTGGTTTGTTTCGTATCCAAGCAAGTGTATCTGCATTAGATCTTACCGCAAACAGATATGCACAGTGGCTAGGATTTGAAAAAGAGGGTATTATGCGTAAGTACGGGCCAGATGGCACAGACTATATTCGTTATGCGAGGTTGATGTAATGGAGCCAACAACTATAGCAGCAGGGGCATCTGTTCTTGGTGGCCTTATGGGTTACAAAGGAAATATGTCTGCTGCAAGAAGCGCACAAGCTGTTGGGGAATACAATGCACAGGTTGCAGAAAATGAGGCAATTCTGCTTGCTAGGCAAACAAGAGATCATGAAAGAAACTTACGCATCAATTCAGAAAGAATAAAAGCCAAGCAAAGAATTATGACAGCGGCTGCTGGTGTTCAAATGTCTGGTAGCCCGTTACAAGCTTTGGCAGATACATATTTTAGCACAGAAGAAGATGCGGCAAGAATTAGGGCTGCTGGTGATGTGGCTCAAATGCAAAAAATATCAGAGGCCGCTTTACAAAGAACACAGGGGGCGGCTAGAGCAACAGCATCCAGATACGCTGCTTATGGCTCTTTGCTTACTGGGGCAACGCAAGCTGCACAATCTTACGACTTAGCATAGGTGATGAGATGCCAAGAATACCGCTGTATAATAAAGGTTTAGGCCCGTCAGTTGCAACGGCTACAGGGCAGTTGTCTCCTAGAGCCAGTGCAGCACCTTTTATGCAGCAGGGGCAAGCGCAAGCAGCATTTTTTCAACAAGCCAGTAAAATAGCTTTTGATTTTGCTCAAGAGCAACAAAGGGCAGAAACCAATAGGGTTTATAGTGAGCAACTTAAACAATTTGATGAGCAACAATTAGATTTTAACATTAACAACAAAGATACTGACACAACCGTTTTTGCTAAAAATTATGACGATTTTTCCAATAATTTTCTTAACAAGATAGATTCGAGAACAGATTTAAATCAAAGACAAAAAGACATAATTAAGCAAAAACTAACGCCATCTGTAACATCTGCTAAGTTACAAGGTACGAGACAGGCTTATCAAAAGGGACAAGAAGCTAGACGGGTAGCCAACAATGAAGCGTTGGCTTCTATCTCAAATAGAATCTCACAGTTTGCTTTTGGCACTCCAGAAAGAGAAAGATTGCAAGCGGAAGCTTATGAGCTTATCGACACATCTATTGTTGATAATCTAGGTATAGAATACACCAGAGAAAGTTTTGACCGTGGCGTTAAGTCTGTAGATTATGGCATAAGGTCTAACAACATTTCTTCAGTTGCAGATGCAGAGGCATTAAAAAAAGAGATAGACACAGATACCGACCTTAGTTTTAAGGCAAGAGAACAGTTAAAAAGTCAAGTTAATCAGGACGAAACAAAGTATAGGGCAGATTTGTTACAGTCAGGTATAGAGTTTGTCCAAGCCTCTGAATACACGTTTCAAGAAGCGCAAGCTGCACAAGAGGCACTTGACCAAGGCAAACCGTTTACATTCGGTGATAAGACGTTTGACCCATCAGATTTAAAACCATCTCAGCGTGGACAGTTAGCCAATGTGTTGACAGGCGAATCAAAGGATCTTGAGGATCTTGCCACACAAAACATTGCTAATAGTTTGGCTGAGTCAGATAACCCTTTTCAAGCATCTGTTGATTTGTTTAAGGCTGAAAACAGAGCAGGGCTACCACAAACTGATGAACAGCTTGAAGGCACTATTTTAAGCGTTGCCCAAGATATATCTGAATCTGTTGAGGCGGCTGTGGCTAGTGGCGATATATCATCTGTGCAAAATCTTGCCGACAACATCAGTATGGCGAGAGACATGATTAACCATGATTATCGTGGTCAGGGCAGTCTTTTGCAGCGTCAAGGCACAATGGGAAACACAGCAAACTCAATACAGCAAAAGTTAGCTAGAGCAGAAAAAGAGCTATACAAAGCCGTCAATAACCAAAACCTTATAAAAGGTGGTCAGTTAGCCATGAGCCAATATAACTTTGTGGCGTTTTCTAATGCCGCTGGGCTTACAGACAAACAAAAAAATCAAGTTGTTGAATCAACAATGCAATCAATCGCTGGCGAAGGTTTGTTTAATGATGCACAGATAAATGCGTTGGCAAGAAATAACCAAACCTATGACTTGTTTAAAGAAACACTGTCGTTGGGTGCGGCAAATCTAAGAAACCCAGACGTTGATGTTGCAACAGATCCTTATGTGCAATCTGCTTATGAGCTATACAAGCGGATGGATTTGCGAGAACAACTCAAATTAAATCATACAAATTCAGACGTAAGGCGTGTATTTGATTCGATGCAAGTCCTTGAAAAGTCTTTAGGATTTGAGGGTGCTGTTAATCTAATTCGTATGCAAAGAGACATGAGTGATAGTGACCTGAATATTAGATACAAAGAAGTGCAAAAGAAAGTTGAGGAAGTTATTGATGACAAATCCCTGACTTACTCATGGATGGATTATATACCGTTTATGGGCAAAGATGCTGAATTTGTCCCCACCAACATAACTAATATTAAAAATGATATATCTAATTTAACCAAAGAATATATTAGAACTGGTCTTGGCCCAGATAAAGCGTTAGAAAAAGCAGCAACAGAGTGGGCTGCAACTCACGAAAGAATACGAAATATAGTTGTGCCGAAAACAAAAGACTTGCCAACAAACATTGAAGAGTTGGCAACCACAGCAATCATGCACATTACCAATACTGATATACCAGAAGGCGCAATGGGCGGCACTTATGCAAGCAGAGATGCGGCTCTGCAAGCTGGGGTCATACCATCAGCAGATCAAACTTTAGTTAGGTACTTAGCTAATAATGACATTGATATTAATGAACTGTCTATATTTCCCATAGAGGGGTCTTCTCAGCAGTGGATGCTTGTTGATAATGGGCTTACTCCTTTAAATGGTGAAGGTAACAAAGTTATAACCTTTAGCCTTGAAGAGTTAGAGTTAATTTTTGACGCTGATCAAGCGAGACAAAAAGAAGAGGCACGGCAACAAACAAACTTTACCATCAAGCTAGAGAATGACTTTGCTCTTGGAACTGGACAGTTTGAAGGTCTTACCTATCAACAAAAAGTAACAAAGAAAGAACAGTTGGAAGGTGTACCAACATTTACTATTGGCCCAGATTTGCCAGCGTTCTTTGAGCGTTTGAAAAGGGAGCGAGGCGAAGAAGCAGAAGAGGTTCTTGCACCGTAATGGCAGAGGACATAACACAAATCCCTTCAGCAGAAGAAGAGCAAAGTCGTCTTGCACGGGCTTTAGAGCGTCAGTCTGAACTGGATTTGTTGGCTAGAGAATCTCAGTTTCGTAGGGCTGATGATGGCACTGTGCCACAGCCAGAAATACTGCAACCTTCTGAACCCCTTACTTTTGCTGAGATAAATCAGGCAGAAGCTGCCGTCAAAAGAAAGCAAGAAGCAGTTTCTTTTACAGATGCTGTAGGTGCAGCAGTTGATGAAGATTGGGTAAGCTCATGGGTTTATATGGGCAAAAAAGAATATGAGCCAGACCCTAATCTACAGTTTAGTGAAGAAGATTATTCACGCCTAACAGAAGGCTTGCCAGAAGAATACCATGATTATCTTGAAGATGCAGTGAGTATGCCTCATGCAGAAATGCTGAGAGAACGTGCGCTTCAGACTTATGATAATGAGCAGAAGTTAGCTTCACTGGGCTGGGGCGGTGTTGGCATACGTCTTGGCGTAGCTATAGCCGATCCGGTAGGCATAGGCGTCAGCATTGCCACAGAAGGTATTGCAGCACCAGCTATATGGGGAAACAAGCTTACAAGGCTTGGACGGGCTGTTAGAGGGGCCACAGGTGCGGCGGCAACCAATGCCGCTATAGAAGCATACCTTGTTAGTCAGAACAGCGTGAAAGACCCGTATGACGTTTTATATGCGGCTAGTGCAGGATTTTTGCTAGGTGGTGGCATAGGTGCAATAGCTGGCGGCAAAACTGACGAGTTGTTTGATGGAGCTATGGCTAACCTGGCTAGACACGCAAATGATGCTCAAGCACAGGAAATGTCACAGGCGATTAACAACAGGGTTGTAAGCAATAATGCAGATGAAGCATCAAGAAGTGTAGGGGCGGCAGAGAATCCAGATTCTCGTTCTGTGCAAATACCAGATGTGCGTTCAGATATGGATGACTTTCTTGATAGAGCCGGAGATCCAGCAGAGGCATCTAATGCTTTGTTCGGATTTGAGTTGCCAAAAGGTGTAAGTAAGTTTTCACGTTTTGATATGGTGGGGTATCTTCTTAATTCACCTAATCGTATTGGTAATTATCTGGGCAGAATACTTGGTGAAGATGCTGTTGGCTTCAGAAAAGACGGCACAACGGTTATAGAAGATACAGCGGACTTGTTTAAAACAAACATCTTCAAGTCATCTTTGGCACGTTATTATCAGGTCTATGACACGGCTTATAAAGATTGGGCTAAGTCACAGGGGTTTGGGTTTTTTAAGCGCAGTCTGAATTTGCCACGCAGACAGTTTGGTGAGTTAGTGGCGGACGCCATAGAGAACCCTAATTCGCCTTTTGCAGAACCAATCCGTAGGGCTGCTGCACGACAGGCAGAAATACAGCGAGATTTGTTGCGTGACTTGAAAGAAGCTGGCGTTGAGGGTTTTGAGAGCATACCAGAAAATCTGGCTTACTTCTCACATCTTTGGGATAGTTTTAAATATAGCAATGCAATCAGTGCTTATGGAAAAGATAAAGTTGTAGGTCTTCTTGCCAACGGCTTGATTAGAGGCACAGACAATATGCCAGTAGAACTAGCAGAAAAAATTGCTGATGGCATGGTTAAAAAACTGCAACGCAGTGCTGCCGGACTTGATGCTGGGGCAGCAAGATTGTTTACCACNGANCAAAGAGANGTAATGAGGTCAATTCTTATTGACGAAGATTACATGACTGAGCCTGAAGCAGACAGATTGCTTGCCTTGTTTGATGTCACACCTGATGGCACTCCGGCGAGAGCAAGAGCAAGGCTGCGTTTTGACATGAACACTGAAAGGGTGGTTGTTAACAAGCAAGGCAAAGAAGAAATACTGCGGCTGAAGGACTTGCAAGACAGAGATGCAGAGCAAGTGTTTACAGGTTATGTGTCTCAAATGTCTGGGCGTATTGGGCTAGGCAAAGTGGGGATTAAATCAGAACGTGAGTTCAATCAGCTCCTTGACAGAAACTTAGCAGAGGCTTTTGACAGAGAAGGCACTGCTGGCAGGGCAAGAGCAGAAAAAGAAAACCTTGTTGCTCAAACTATGTTCAACATGATTATAGGCAGACGTGCGCCGTTGGCAGCAGATCCTTCCGGCATTTATGCAAGAAGCGCACGGATGGTGCAAGATTACAACTTCATACGTTTGATGAACCAAGTGGGCTTTGCACAGGTTGCAGAACTAGGCAACGCTTTGAGCATCGGCGGTTTGCGTGGCCTTATACAAGCCATGCCTGAGATGCGTAGTATGTTACGCAGAGCCAGAAATGGTGAGATTGAAGATGATGTCATCAGAGATTTAGAGGCTTTTAACGGTGTAGGCTCTGACAGGCTGACTAATCAGGCTATGAATAGGGCAGATACCATTGGTGTATTTAGTGAAGGCAGGGGGGATTGGATAGACAAGGCTTTGTTTTTCTTAGCCCCAGCAAAGCGAATAACAGCAGATCTGTCAGGAATGGCTCCAATAACGCTAGGTTTGGAACGTGCGGCGGCGAGGGTTGCTGTTCAAACCATGACTGACTTAGCATTTAAATCCAAGTCTTTGTCTAAAAAAAGGTTGGCTGGTCTTGGGCTAGATGATGATATGGCAGATCGTGTATTTGCACAGATACGCAAAAACGCCAAAACAGAAAAGTCTACTGTTTTTCGCAACAGAAAGGTTAGGGCAATCAACCTTGCAAAATGGGATGACGCAGAGCGTAGTGCTTTTTTAGTAGCAATCTCACGTTGGACACGCAGAAGCATCCAGCAAAATGATGTTGGTAATTTGAATTTGTATATGACATCTACAATGGGGCAGATTATTACGCAATTCCGCACATTCATGTTGGTGTCATGGGGTAAGCAGTTCTTGCATAATATGAAAGCAAATGATTGGAAGGGCTACTCTGCAATGATGGGGTCAATGTTTTTTGCCTCATTGTCATATATGGCTCAAACACAACTTAATGCACAGTTTAGAGAAGACAAAGAAGAGTTTTTGAAAGAAAGGTTGTCCGTAGAAGCAATAGGGAAAGCTGGTTTTCAGCGTAGTTCTTGGGCTTCTTTGTTTCCGGCCTTAGTTGATACAGGGTCAGGGTTTTTTACAGATGATCCCATATTTGCATATAGAAGCACAGGGCTAGATACTAACTTGGTTAGCGGTATTCCTACAGTGCAACTGTTAAGCAAAGGCTTGGCAACGGCACAAGCGGCATCACGCTCTATAGTCAACCCAGATTTGCAGTGGTCACAAGGTCAGCAACGTGCAGCAAATACTTTAATTCCACTGCAAAACGCTATAGGTATTCGTAACGCTTTGAACAAGTTAGTAGAGATGCAACCCAAGTATTCCACAATGGAGTAATTTTTGATATGATAGGGCAACGCTGGAGAATGAAATGACAGTTAGCAGCACCACCACTAGAAATAGCTATACTGGCAATGGCTCAACCACAGTCTTTGCCTATGGTTTCAAGATCTTTGATGATGACGATATAACAGTCATCTTGAGAACTACTGCTACTGGTGCGGAGACAGTGCAAACAAAAACTACGCACTATTCTGTTTCCGGCGTTGGTGATGCTAACGGTGGCAATATTACCTTTGGTACTGCCCCCACATCTGCACAAACTGTTGTGTTGCTACGGCAAACAGCGCAGACGCAAACAACTGATTATACACCTAACGACCCGTTCCCAGCTTCATCACATGAAGATGCGCTAGATAAACTTACCTTGCTTACACAAGATCAGCAAGACGAGCTAGACCGTGCTATTAAATTGTCACGCACAAACACCATGACATCTACAGAGTTTACTGTGGGGTCTACAGACCGTGCAAACAAAGTGCTGGCGTTTGACAGCAACGGTGAGTTGGCTGTTACACAAGAGCTAGGCACATTCAAAGGAACTGACGCTACAGTTACAACGGCTGCGTATGTAGAAAGAGACATAATTAAATCTACCACTACAGCACAACTTAACAACATTTATATTTGCGTAGCTGCTTCTGTAGTTGGTGATTCACTGACCGACACAGACCATTTTGCTTTGATTGTAGATGCTGTATCTGCTGCAACATCCGCTACTAATGCAGCGGCAAGTGCTACCACAGCTACAACAAAGGCATCAGAGGCGGCAACGTCAGCTACAAATGCGGCAACGTCAGAAACCAACGCCGCGACCAGCGAAACAAATGCCTCAACATCTGAGACAAATGCCGCGACAAGCGCAACCAACGCTGCAACCAGTGCAACAAATGCTGGCACAAGCGAGACAAATGCTGCGTCTTCTGCTACGGCAGCGGCTTCATCAGCTACATCAGCGGCATCTAGTGCTACTACCGCCACTACCAAAGCAAGCGAGGCAAGCACATCCGCAACCAATGCGGCGGCATCAGCCACAACCGCCACCACTAAGGCTTCTGAGGCGGCAACAAGCGCAACCAACGCTGGTACTTCAGAGACTAATGCAGCAACGTCTGCGACAACAGCTACGACACAGGCTACTAACGCTGCTTCATCTGCTACAGCGGCAGCGGCAAGTGCGGCAGCGGCGGCTGCAAGCGCAGACAACTTTGATGACACTTACCTTGGGGCAAAGTCTAGCGACCCAACACAAGACAATGATGGCGATGCTCTCAACGCTGGTGACTTGTATTTCAACACTACCAGTAGTGAGCTTAGATACTACACAGGCTCTGCTTGGGTAGCTATTGCACCAGGTATTGCTAACGTATCTGAGGATACAACACCTCAACTTGGCGGCGACTTGGACGTTTCTGGAAACTCGATTGTTTCTGTCTCTAACGGTGACATAAGCATCACGCCAAACGGTTCTGGTAAGGTCATCCTTGATGGCTTATCTCATCCAACGTCAGATGGCTCTGCTGGTCAGTTCTTGAAAACAGACGGCGGCGGCAATCTGTCTTTTGCTACTGTAACAACAGACCTGTCAGGTGACACGACACCGCAACTTGGTGGCAACTTGGATGTCGTGACACATTCGATTGTCAGCACAAGTAATCGTGACATTACCATAAATCCCAACGGCACAGGCAATGTGCTGATAGGCAACTATGAGTTTGATGCAGACCAGAGTGTAGGTGCTGGACAAGATGACTATGTACTGACATACGACAATAGCACTGGTCACATCTCTTTGGAAGCGGCGGCTGCGGCTGGTGCGACAGGCGGTGGCAGTGATGAGATATTCTACGAGAACGGTCANANNGTNACNACNAACTANACNATCACAAANGGNAAGAACGCNATGNNTGCTGGCCCNATAACAATNNACAGCGGTGTGACNGTNACNGTNGGCANNGGTGANACTTNNACGGTGGTGTAAATGAGTACCTTAAAAGCAGATACAATCGTAGCGTCAGATGGGTCTAGCCCTGTCACGCTGACAAAACAACAAGCGGCAAAACTATGGGCTACTTTAGATACAGATTCTACTGTAGTGTTGTTTGACTCATTTAACGTAAGCTCAATTTCAGATGATAAAACGGGTGGATACGGTGTAACACCTACGAATAGTATGTCAGATGGAAATTATTACGCATGTGGAACTTGCGCTTATTCCTCACAGACAAGTGACCATGACAGATATTTAGCTGATAATTATACAGGCGGTGGTATGGATGCCAGAAGAACATCGACAAATTGTAAAGTGGGGGCGTATGAAAGTTCTTATAAAGACACTTACACGGTTGGCTTGATGTTTATGGGAGATCTAGCATGAGTACAGTCAAGGTAAACACTCTCACTGGCACAAGCACTGCTGGCTCTATTGCTGTGACAGGTGAAGGTAATAGCACGACAACTAATCTTCAGCAAGGGTTGTGTAAATCTTTTGGTAATATAGAGCTAGGCACGACACTAGTTGAAAGTTTTAATCAAAGCACTTTTACCGATAATGGCACAGGAGATTATACCTTTAATTTTACAAATAACATGGCAAACAAAAACCATGTAACAACAAGTAACAATATGAGAAACGCTACTGGTGGGTACGGTCATACAGCCGCCTACGGTAATTCTAGTGATACATCCTCAACCACATCCTCTGCTAGACAACTTTACACGAATATCCTTAATAGTTTTGAAGATATGCGTAGGTGTATGACAACCACAAATGGAGACTTAGCATAATGGCTGGAAAGATTGTAGCAGACCAACTAGAACACAGCACCGCTGGGTCGCTTGATACGCAGTTTGTTGTCAATGGTAGTGCGAAGGCTTGGGTAAAAGTAATTCAAGATAGCACACATACTTTAAGCGATAGTTTAAATATTTCTAGCATTGTTGATGGGGGTGCGGGTGAAACAGATTGTGTTTTTACATCAAGCATGGGCAATGCCTTATATGCTGCTGGTCAATGTGCATTTGTATCCAACAACAGAAGAATAACTATAGAAACTGCCTCAACTTCTCAAGCAACTGTGCAAACGTATCAAGTTTCTACAAATAGCAGTGCGCAAGATGCTACAAGTGGTTGTTCTATAATTGTAATGGGAGACTTAGCATAATGGACACCCCTGAATTTCAAGGCACACATCTCTGGGATAGGCTGTGCTGGGCAAAAGAAAATCTTGAACCGTATCAGTCTGATTATCGTGTTGTATACGAAGACAGTATAGACGAGTGCGCTAAGATACTCGCTCCAGACCCAAACTGGATGGCTTGTGCATTGCAGGGCGGCATCCTACCGCCTGTTTGGGTTTACTGGGAATTAGCTAAAGACGAAGCGCAGCCAGACTTCAAGAAGCATATTCGTGGCTATCTGTTGCATGATACNGAGCCGATGTCNAGGCTATGACNGANGAAGAAGCNATNGAGTANCTNATTCAAAANGANNTNCCACAGNNCGTNTGGACAGANNTGGGATGAGGGCAACNGCCCNAANATGGTNATCTGNNNNAAAGANCAGTTACCAGAAACTCGCGTTTGGCGTAATGCTTGGCGCATATCAAAGGCCGCATAGGAGTAAGACATGGCTGTAACAACGTATATCGTGGACAAAGACGGTAATCAGATAGATAGCGCAGAAGCTACATCAATTCCAAAAAACCGTGATTTTAGAGGCGCATGGTC
>FUFK010065737.1_pt1 | contig 20043 bp, 18 predicted proteins | sample 1021851 | NCBI WGS metagenome assembly FUFK01 (sample SAMEA51879418, study PRJEB19060) | metagenome
CACCTACAGAAGATGCACCCGCTGAGGAAGCTGCACCAGAAGAAGCACCTGCTGAGGAAGAAGCACCTGCAGAAGAAGCTCCTGCAGATAATCCTGAAGAATCATCTGATTCCGAAGATGAGGATGAAAAGTCCTAACGATATTTCTAGCTCTGATTTAATAGCAATCGGCTCTATTGGAAAAAGTCATGGCCTTAAGGGCGCATTCTTTTTGAACTCCTATTGTGATCCTGAAGATAACTTTTTTAATTACAAGCGTTTTTTTCTAATTCAGGAAAAAAAGATCTTAGAGTTCAATATCAAATCAAAGCACATTAAGTCGAGCAAAAATATTGTAAATATTTCAGGAATTGAGACCGTTGAAGAAATTAAAAAACTTACGAACTCTGAAATTTATACTTTAAATGAATATCTTAAACCTGAAGATGGTGAATATTATTGGAAAGACCTTATTCAGCTGGAAGTCTATAATGAAAATAATGAGTTTATTGGTATTGTTAGTGAAATAAGGAATTATGGTGCAAATGATACTTTGGTAATAAAGAACAAAACTTCTCAGTTACTAATACCTTACGTAAAAGATATATTTATTAAGAAAGTTGATTTAGTTAAAGGTTTTTTGATAGTTGATTGGGATAAAGATGAACTTTAATTTAGTAACAATTTTCCCTGAAATTACGAAATTATTTGATTTTGGAGTTATTGGAAAGGCTATTGAAAAAGATTTAATTTCTATGAATAGTTTGAATCCGAGGGATTTCTCAAAAAATACCAATAAAAATGTGGATGATGCACCTTATGGCGGAGGCGAGGGAATGGTTATGATGGCAGAGCCGTTAGCACTNGCAATGAAATCAATAAAAAATAAGGGAAAGGTACTTTTGATGAGTCCTCAGGGAGAGCGTTTATCCAATACTCATATTGATGGGTTGCTGGACGAAAAATCAATTACTATCATTTGTGGAAGGTATGAGGGCATCGATGAAAGATTTATTGAAAATTATGTTNATAAAGAGTTTTCTATAGGCGANTTTGTNCTNAGTGGTGGAGAAATACCAGCATTNGCNTTAATAGATGCATTATCCAGAAAGATTCCAGGNGTTCTTGGTAACCAGGAATCTTTTAAAAACGATTCATTTGAAAATAATCTTTTAAAAGGACCTGTATATACTAGACCACAGAAATTTGAAGGAAAGGATGTCCCTGGAATTTTATTATCAGGTGATCATGAGAAAATTAATGACTGGAAGATTTTATCTTCATTACAACGAACTATTGAAAGAAGACCCGATCTATTAGATAGTGTAAAATTAACAAAAAAACAAAAAAAACTCTTGGATAATTTGTTATCTAAGCGTATCCTATAGGCCTTTTTAGAGCTAATTATGAGTGACGATAAAAAAACAGAAAATAAAGGTTTCTTTTCCAGAATATTTGGAGGACTTACAGGTTCTTCTGAAAGTGATGTAAAAGAAAAATCATCTGTTGAATTGCCATCTCTTTCAGCAATAAAAGCTATGAAAAAAGCTGATATTGTTTCTACTGCAAAGGAGCATGGTTTAGAGCTTGATATTACAAATACTAAGGCTCAACTCCTTGAGTCATGGGAAAATCATTTTTCAAATGATGACTCTCCATCTGCAGTGGACGATGCAGCAGAAGCAATGGCAGAATCTGCAGCAAAGACATCTGAGGAGTCTGCACTTGAAGAAGCTCCTGCTGAGGAAGAAGCTCCTGTAGAAGAAGCACCAGCTGAAGAAGCTGCACCAGANGAAGCTNCTGCAGAAGAAGCTCCTGCTGAGGAAGCACCTGCTGAGGAAGCTGCACCAGAAGAAGCACCTGTAGAAGAAGCTCCTGCAGATAATCCTGAAGAATCATCTGATTCCGAAGATGAGGATGAAAAGTCCTAACGATATTTCTAGCTCTGATTTAATAGCAATCGGCTCTATTGGAAAAAGTCATGGCCTAAAGGGCGCATTCTTTTTGAACTCCTATTGTGATCCTGAAGATAACTTTTTTAATTACAAGCGTTTTTTTCTGATTCAGGAAAAAAAGATCTTAGAGTTCAATATCAAATCAAAGCATATTAAGTCGAGCAAAAATATTGTAAATATTTCAGGAATTGAGACCGTTGAAGAAATTAAAAAACTTACGAACTCTGAAATTTATACTTTAAATGAATATCTTAAACCTGAAGATGGTGAATATTATTGGAAAGACCTTATTCAGCTGGAAGTCTATAATGAAAATAATGAGTTTATTGGTATTGTTAGTGAAATAAGGAATTATGGTGCAAATGATACTTTGGTAATAAAGAACAAAACTTCTCAGTTACTAATACCTTACGTAAAAGATATATTTATTAAGAAAGTTGATTTAGTTAAAGGTTTTTTGATAGTTGATTGGGATAAAGATGAACTTTAATTTAGTAACAATTTTCCCTGAAATTACGAAATTATTTGATTTTGGAGTTATTGGAAAGGCTATTGAAAAAGATTTAATTTCTATGAATAGTTTGAATCCGAGGGATTTCTCAAAAAATACCAATAAAAATGTGGATGATGCACCTTATGGCGGAGGCGAGGGAATGGTTATGATGGCAGAGCCGTTAGCACTAGCAATGAAATCAATAAAAAATAAGGGAAAGGTACTTTTGATGAGTCCTCAGGGAGAGCGTTTATCCAATACTCATATTGATGGGTTGCTGGACGAAAAATCAATTACTATCATTTGTGGAAGGTATGAGGGCATCGATGAAAGATTTATTGAAAATTATGTTGATAAAGAGTTTTCTATAGGCGACTTTGTCCTTAGTGGTGGAGAAATACCAGCATTGGCTTTAATAGATGCATTATCCAGAAAGATTCCAGGCGTTCTTGGTAACCAGGAATCTTTTAAAAACGATTCATTTGAAAATAATCTTTTAAAAGGACCTGTATATACTAGACCACAGAAATTTGAAGGAAAGGATGTCCCTGGAATTTTATTATCAGGTGATCATGAGAAAATTAATGACTGGAAGATTTTATCTTCATTACAACGAACTATTGAAAGAAGACCCGATCTATTAGATAGTGTAAAATTAACAAAAAAACAAAAAAAACTCTTGGATAATTTGTTATCTAAGCGTATCCTATAGGCCTTTTTAGAGCTAATTATGAGTGACGATAAAAAAACAGAAAATAAAGGTTTCTTTTCCAGAATATTTGGAGGACTTACAGGTTCTTCTNAAAGTGATGTAAAAGAAAAATCATCTGTTGAATTGCCATCTCTTTCAGCAATAAAAGCTATGAAAAAAGCTGATATTGTTTCTACTGCAAAGGAGCATGGTTTAGAGCTTGATATTACAAATACTAAGGCTCAACTCCTTGAGTCATGGGAAAATCATTTTTCAAATGATGACTCTCCATCTGCAGTGGACGATGCAGCAGAAGCAATGGCAGAATCTGCAGCAAAGACATCTGAGTCTATTGAAGAAGNTCCTGAAGAAGCTGCACCAGAAGAAGAAGCTCCTGTAGANGAAGCACCNGCTGAGGAAGCTGCACCAGAAGAAGAAGCTCCTGTAGAGGAAGCACCTGCTGAGGAAGCTGCACCAGTNATATCTGATGTTGAGAAATCACCTGCTTCAATTGTAAGTGATTTTGAAAAATCACAACTTAAAGAAGACTTGCCATCATTTAGACCAGGTGACACCGTTTCAGTATCAGTAAAAGTTAAAGATGGTCAACGAACAAGATTACAGGCTTTTGAAGGTGTTGTAATGTCAGTAAGAAATTCAGGACTGAACTCATCATTTATTGTAAGAAAAATATCTAGTGGCATCGGTGTTGAAAGAACATTCCAACTTCATAGTCCGCTTATAGACTCAATTTCGGTTAAAAGAAAAGGTGATGTTAGGAAAGCAAAACTTTTCTACCTTAGAGAAAGATCTGGTAAATCTGCAAGAATTAAAGAACGTCTAGATTAAGAATGAAAAGTGTCTTCAGAAAGGACCAACATATTGTTGCCTTTCTCAACTCTTTAATTATTGAAAAAGGCCTTTCAAAAAATACAATCCAATCTTATGAGAGCGATATCTATCAGCTGTATCAATGGAATATCTCTAAAAATAAAAAACGCATTACAGAAATAAAAAAAATTGATACGAGTCAGTATATATCTTATTTATTCAGCCAAAACCTTAAGAGCACTTCAGTTAACAGAAAAATTTCATCTCTTAAAACTTTCTTTAATTTTCTTTTGAAAAAAAAGCTTATTAATGCAAATCCTTTTGCTGATCAAATCATGCCAAAAAAGCCAATAAGTCTTCCTAAATCTATTTCGGAGGATGATGTAGTTAAACTGCTGGATGCACCAAAGCCAGATTCTTTGATTGGCTTGAGGGATAAGGCTATGCTTGAGTTACTCTATGCTTCTGGAGTCAGAATATCTGAATTGGTTAATATAAAGTTTTCAGATCTTGATTTAGAAAGAAATATAATAAAAGTTTTTGGAAAAGGTTCTAAAGAGAGGTTAGTACCCTTTGGTGAGGATGCTGCTCAATGCATAAGCGCATACATTGATGAGAGAAAGAAAAATAAAGATATAGCTTCAATTAAATATATTTTTCTGAATAACAGAGGGTCAAAAATTTCAAGACATGCTTTTTGGCATAGATTAAAAGAGTATTGTTTAGAAATAGGTCTTAAAAGGGATATCTCTCCCCATACATTGAGACATGCTTTTGCAACTCACCTCTTAAATAGGGGAGCAGATCTGCGTTCAGTTCAAGTTTTATTGGGCCATAGTGACTTGTCAACAACACAAATATATACTCATATTGCAAAACAGCGCTTAAGTGAGCTTGTTAAGAAGCATCATCCACGAGGATAAACTATGAAAAANGTTTTAATTTGTTTNTTTTTCTGTTCATCATTATTATCTCAAGATCTTATTTTGGTAAAAGAAAAGATTAATAAAATCNTACCTGAGGGCGTTTCAGTAAAAGAAATAACTTACTCTCAAGAGAGAGACATTTTCATAGTTGATATTGGAGATATACAACCTATCTATGTCCTTCCAAATACTGAATATATTATTCTTGGAGATATATTCTCTCTCAAAGGCGACAGACCAGAAAGTGAAACTGAAAAAGATAAAGGAAGGCTTAGGCTAAAGATACTTGCTGACCTAGATCAAGATAGTTTTATTAAATTTAAATCAAANAATGAAAAGTCTGTTTTAACAGTTTTTACAGATGTTGAATGCACTTATTGCAGAAAATTTCATTCAGAAATTGATGAGTATTTAAAAAATGGAGTTTCAATTAATTATTTAGCTTTTCCTAGGACGGGGATCGACTCAAGCTCCTATGAGAAGATGGTTGCAGCATGGTGTTCTAATGAAAAAAAAGAATCAATAACGAATCTTAAAAATGATATCGACATCGAATTGAATAGTTGTGAAAACCCTGTAGAAACTCATTTTGAGATTGGAAGACGCATTGGTGTTACAGGAACACCTGCAATTATTACTCAAACTGGATTATTGCTACCAGGATATATTCCAGCAAATGAGCTAATTGGTATCATTAAATAATGAAGAAGATAAAAATAGGCATCTGTGGGTGGGGTACAGTAGCTACAGCATTGCATAAGTCTATTCTCNAAAATAAAAACCAAATAAAGAGAACTCATCAAGTTGATCTTGAGATTGTTGCTATAGGAGCTCGAAGAGATAACCCTAAATACAGTGCAGGTAAAACAAAGGTTTTAAGAAATATTTTTGATGTTTTAGACGAAGATATAGATGTTTTAGTTGAGTTAATTGGTGGAACAGATGACGCAAAAACACTGATTTCTTCTGCCTTTGAGAAAAAAATTCCAGTTGTTACAGCAAATAAGGCAGTTATTTATGAGTATGGGGATATTCTTTTTAGAGAGGCATCTAACAATGGTGTTGATTTTCTTTTTGAAGCTTCAGTCTGTGCTGGAACTCCAACAATTAATTTGCTTAAAAATGACCTTGCTGGAAATAAATTTCTGTCTATCAAAGGCATGCTTAATGGAACATCTAACTTTATTATTTCTCAAATGGAAGATGGAATGAGTTTTGAAGATAGTTTATCTTTCGCTCAAGAAAATGGTTATGCTGAGGCAGATCCAACATTTGATATAGAGGGAATTGATGCTGCCCATAAAATATCAATCTTATCAAATATAGTTTTTGGATCGCCATTACCGCCAAATGAATTCTTAATAGAAGGAATCTCAAATATTACTAAACAAGATATTTATATAGCTGAAAAATTAGATTTCACAGTAAAGCATGTCTCATCAGCTGATATGAAGGATGGAAAACTTCTTATCAGGTCTAATCCAGCACTTGTTCAAAAATCTGATTATCTTTCAAGCCTTAAGAATGTAAGGAATGGTTTAGTAATTGATACTGACTTAATAGGAAAGATTCATATTTCAGGATCTGGAGCAGGAGGAGAGGCTACAGCAGCAGGAGTAATATCAGATATTGTGCGTCTAGCCTCTGAGTCAGGTAATCATAATGCTACATCAAAAGAANATCTGAAATATAGACAAATCTCAGATGAGCTATTCTCATTTTTGATAATCGTAAATTCTTCAAGTGAAAATATAAATAGCGATGTTCTAGACATGCTAGCAGAACACAATATATCTATTAGAAACTCAGGCTTAATAAATGATGGAAATAAGTCTGATATAACTTGCTTCTTCGAGACAGAGGAAATTACATCTATTAACTTGCAAGAATTTTTAAATGATCTCAACAATCTTTCCAGTAATTTTAAAACGTTAAGAATTGAAAAATAATAATGTTATTTGAGAGTACAAGGGGTGGAGATAAAGCTAAAACATTTGAAGAAGTTCTTTTAAAAGGACTTGCAGATGATGGAGGTTTATATATTCCAACAGAATGGCCTAAAGCAGATATTAGAAAGCTTCAAGAATGTAACTCATTTATTGATATAGCCAAATTAATAGTCCCACTTTTTACAGAATCTTCCTATAAAAAAGAAGAAGTAATAACTCTTCTTGAAAACACTTGGCATGATTTTGAAAAGAGTGATCTTGTTGGAATTAAAGAAGTTAATGAGGATATCTTTATTGGTGAGTTATTCCATGGACCTACAGCAGCTTTTAAGGATTTTGGTCTTCAGTTATGCGCAGCNTTTTTTAATAANGCTCTAGAAAAGAATAATCAGACTGCAATAATACTTGGCGCTACATCNGGTGATACAGGGTCTGCTGCAATTGATGCNTGTAAAGAATATAAAAANATTAAAACATTTATGTTGCTNCCAGAAGGAAANATGACTGATATNCAAAGAAANCAAATGACAACAGTNAATCAAGAAAATGTATTCGTCTTAAATATCAATGGTACTTTTGATGATTGTCAGGATATTGTTAANTCAGCTTTTAAANNCAAATCTTTTTTAAAGCATGATCAGGTNCTTTTAGCTGTAAATTCTATAAATTGGACAAGAATCATAGGGCAGATATGTTATTACTTTTATCTGTGCATGAAGATAAATAACTTTTCTAAACAACTTTGTTTCTCAGTTCCTACAGGCAATTTTGGTAACGTTTTTGCATGTTACTCAGCAATGAAATTAGGATTACCAGTTAAAAAAATAGCTGTTGCAGTTAATGAAAATGATATTTTACATCGTTTTTTTTCAAAAAATCTTTATAAAAAAGAATTAGTAAATGAGACACTTTCACCCAGTATGGATATAACNGTTGCAAGTAACTTNGAAAGATTGATTTATGATTTTTATTTAGAAAGGGATGCAGAAACGTGTAAAAACTTTTTTGATAACTTCCCAAATAGTCCTATTTCGCTTAGTGAAGATGTATGGAAAAAAACTTATGATTTATTCTGCAGTTCAAGTATTGGAGATGTGGAAACAACTGAGATTATGAAAAAAATATATAAAGATTTTAATTATGTTGTTGATCCACATACTGCAGTTGGATTATGTGTTTCAAAAATATTTGGAGGACCAATTAGTTCAGACCTTGTTGTGCTTTCTACAGCTCATCCAGGAAAGTTCTTAGACTCACTAAAATTAGCAGAAATCCCAACTTTTGAAAAACACCACACTTTAAGTGAGGTATTAAATAAAGAAGAATACTCTTATTCTTTGGAAGCCGACCAAGACCAAGTCTTTAATTTTATAAAAAGAAACAATCATTAATGAAAATAGAAGTTTTTGAGTACAATTCTTTTTGTTCAGACACTTTCCTTGGGAATCCAGCGGGAGTTTGCATGGATGTAGGCTTGAGTAAAGAAGAAAAGCAAAATATTGCCTACAAAAATGGATTTTCTGAAACAGCTTTTTTGCTTGAAGAAGATTCATGCTTCAAGATTAGTTTTTTTACGCCAACATCTGAAATAGATTTATGTGGGCATGCCACTGTTGCAAGTGCCGCTCATCTGTCTAATAAAATGGGAATAAAAAAAATAACCTTTAAGGCAAATCATGATGTTTTATATTGTGATGTCGATAATGAATTTGTCTCATTAATACTNCCTGATCAAAATATTNAAAAAAAAGAACCAAATGAAGTTATAAAAGNAATNTTAGGAACTTCATGTATTGATTATTATGAATCTAAAATACATTTCATTGGAGTGTTAGATTCATTTGATANTTTAATGAAATGGGATAATGATTTCTTTAGTCANGACAATCTANGTAAAGATCAATTGATACTCACATCAACTTNTGAAAACAGCAATTATGATTATGCCCTCAGAATGTTTGGAACAAAAAATCTTGGAGTAAGGGAGGACCCTGTTACAGGAAGTGCTCAGCCTCCGATATTTTCATATTGGTCTAAGATACTAAAAAAGGAAGATGTTTTAGTTTATCAGTCCTCAGAGAGAGGCGGTTTGATGAGGGTNAAAAGAGATTTAAGAGGTATTGATGTTAATGGTAGGGTAAAATTAGTAAAACATTTTAATCAAGAAATCTAAATGGATGCTTCAGAANTAAAAATTGAAATTTCTAATCTTCTGTCTCAACTTGATGAGATTAGGGGGTACCTTTGACGTTGATAGTAAAGAAAAAGAAATCTTAGAAATCGAAAATCAACTTCTTGAAAAAGAAATTTGGTCAGACATTGAGAAATCTACCGATCTTAATAAAAGAAAGACCTTTCTTGAAAAATCCCTAGCAACTTATAAAGANTCACTTAATAAGCTTAGCGACAACAAGTTGCTCCTAGATATGGCNCTTGAAGAAGANGATCAGACAACCATTAAACAAATAAGTGATGAAATATTGGAAATAAAGCCATCTATTGAGAATCTTGAATTCACAAAGATGTTTAGCGGTAAAATGGATTCATCAAATGCATTCGTTGACATTCAATCAGGATCAGGCGGGACAGAAGCTCAGGATTGGGCTGACATGTTATTAAGGATGTATTTGAAGTGGGCTGAAAGTAAGGGATTTTCAGCAACCATCACTGAATCCTCACCTGGCGAAGTCGCTGGTATTAAATCATCTTCAATTTTAATAGAGGGAGACTATGCATATGGATGGCTNAGGTCTGAGACGGGCGTTCATAGGCTAGTAAGAAAATCACCATTTGATTCAGGTAATAGAAGACATACCTCTTTTGCATCAGTTTTTATTTCTCCTGAAATAAATGATGATATTGAGATAGAGATAAACAATGCTGATATAAGAGTTGATACTTACAGGGCTTCTGGAGCAGGAGGCCAGCACGTTAATAAAACAGACTCTGCTGTGAGGTTAACTCACATACCGACNGGAACAGTTTCTCANTGTCAAAATGGAAGATCACANCATAAAAATAAAGAAAATGCATTAAAACAATTAAAATCTAAGCTATACGAGTTAGAATTACAAAAACAAAAAGAGGAACAGCAAAAGTTGGAGGATAGTAAGGCCGATATCGGTTGGGGAAGTCAGATTAGATCTTATGTTTTAGATCAATCAAGAATTAAAGATTTAAGAACCAACTATGAAACAGGTAACACATCCGCAGTTCTTGATGGCAATATTGATGAATTTATGCGAGCATCACTTAANGCAGGAATATAAATGAGNGAAGATAAAATAGGCGGCGANAAAGCTATTNTTGAAGAAAGAAGAAAAAAACTTGAAAACTTAAGGGACAAAGGTGTTGCTTATGCTAATTCTTTTCGACCAAAGAATAGTGCAAATGAAATTCATAAACTATATGGCGAAACCTCTAAAGATGATTTAGCCGAAAAAAACATTAAGAACATTTCAATTGCAGGAAGAATTGTTCTTAAGAGAGTAATGGGGAATGCGAGCTTTGCCACTTTACGAGATGCCAGTGGAGATATTCAGATATATGTAACCAAAAACAATATTGATGAAAGTNTATANGATGATTTTAAAACATGGGATTTGGGNGATATTGTCGGAGTTTCTGGATCGCTATTCAGGACAAAAACAGATGAACTCACGATTGAGGTTTGGGACTTAGAAATGATTACTAAATCTTTACGACCGATGCCAGAAAAGTTTAAAGGCTTAACAGATGTTGAGGCTAGATATAGGCAAAGATATCTAGATTTAATGACAAATACCCAAACTAAAGAAATTTTTATAAAAAGGACAAGAATTATTGACTCAGCAAGAAAAAAGATGAATGAAAGAGGTTATTTAGAAGTAGAGACTCCAATGATGCATCCTTTGGCAGGAGGAGCTGTAGCAAGACCTTTTGTAACTCAACACAATGCTTTAGGAAGAGACTTATACTTACGAATAGCTCCNGANCTTTANCTCAAAAGACTTTTNGTTGGTGGTTTTGATAAAGTTTATGAAATAAATAGAAGCTTTAGAAATGAAGGACTTTCTACTAAACATAATCCTGAATTTACTATGATGGAGTGGTATGAAGCATATGCAACAATGCAAAATCAGATGGATTTAACTAAAGATATCATTGTCAATGCGGCTAAAGCTATAGATTGTGGTGAGAAGATTCAGTGGGATGAGTTAGAGATTGATCTTGGAAAGTTCTCTCAGGAGAAGTTATCAGACCTTGTTTTAAGTTATAACAAAGATCTAAGTAAAAAAGATTTAAATGACAGGTCAGCACTCGAGAAATATTTTAAAGGACTAGGAAAGGAGTCAGGTAAAAGTTGGGGAACAGGTAGATTATTACTGGAAATATTTGAAGAAACCGTTGAGGAAAAACTTATTAATCCTACATTTGTTACAGAGTACCCAGTAGAAGTTTCTCCTCTTTCAAGAAGAAACCCTGACAATCCAGACTTTGCAGATAGATTTGAATTATTTATTGGTGGAAAAGAGTTTGCAAATGGTTTTTGTGAGCTCAATGATCCTGATGATCAGGCTTCAAGATTTGAGGCACAGGTCGCTGCTAAGGATTCTGGAGATAAGGAAGCAATGGATTTTGATAAGGATTATATTACAGCACTGGAGCATGGAATGCCGCCAGCAGTTGGAGTAGGGCTTGGAATAGATAGATTAGTAATGCTTCTAACTAATCAATCATCTATAAGAGATGTTTTGCTATTCCCGCAATTAAAAAATTAATTTAGATTAATCTTAAATTCTAAAATGTTGAAGCCATGATTTGCTTCGAATAGATCATCGTTATAAATTGAAGGGTACTCGAAATTTTCATAATTTCTTGTGAAAGCATTAACTGAGATATATCTTTTATTATCATAGATTTTTATCCCATTGGGGCGATTCTGACTATCAAAATTTATATATGATAGAGAGCTCTGATCTGATCCTGAATTCATGGTTACTGCAAGAATTAGACCAACCCCAAGATAGGGAAGAAGATCTTTAGCTACTTCATCACCAGTATCTTTAAAGTGTTCTAGAGCGGGACATGCTCCACCATCACAGTGGTCACCCGTTACCAATGAAGGCAAGAATAAAAAACTGAGAATTAACTTTTTCATATTATTGTAGACAGAGGAAAATATAAAAAGTTCTCTGATGCCCGCTATAAAAATTAATTATAAAAGTTAGAGATATCTCTAGGTCAATAGTTTTTATCTATAAATTACCATCTATACTTATTAAAGTTTTCAGGATTAGCCCATCCTTTTGGATTATTCCAATCTCTTTTAATATTATAGGTTTTTAAATTATAGCTATGACAGTGCAAATCTTTCTCAGAAAATTCTTTNACCAACCCAAGCTTTAAAAGATCTTCATTTATATTTTCAAAGCTAAAAATAATTAGCTTTTGAGAAAAAGCATTCTTAACAAGACCAATCTCTTCAAAGGTAAAATTTACATCTGGAAAAATAAAATAAATCTCTGCACTTCCACAAAAATCATTAATTTTGTTATAAACATTCAAAGAATCAAAATTTCCTGAAAGATTGTCGACAAATTTAGAAATATTAGCGGTAGTTATAATTGCTATTTCGCTAAGTTTCTCATCGATTACAATACTTTGAATATACTTAATGAACTTTGAGGTTAAAAAGCTTTTCACAAAAGATCTTTTACGGCCTCTCTTTCAGAAAGCAACTCATCAACTGACAAACCCAATCTAGATCTTGCATTATCAGAAAGTGTTAAATCCCTAATGATTTCAATCTCTCCACTAGGAGTTGTCATTAAGGGAAAGCCGCACATAATTCCTTCAGGAACATCATATGCTCCATCGCTATAAACTGCTGCACTAAAGCAATCATCTGATGAAGTTACATTTTCACAAGCAATCACTGTATCAAGTGCAGCCTTTGCAGCAGAAGTTGCTGAAGAAGCTCCCCTTGCATCAATCACTGCTTTTCCTCTTTGCTGAACATTTGGTATAAAGTGAGAATCTATCCAATTTGTATCCTCAATTAAGTTTGCTACAGACTGATTGTCTTTTAATGCATTTTCAAAATCTGGATACATAGTAGGGCTATGATTACCCCAGATGATCATCTTCTTAATTTCCGAAACGTTGCATGAAAGTTTTTTTGCTAACATNGATTTAGCTCTATTNGAATCNAGCATNGTCATGGCCATCCAGGTTTGAGATGAATTATTTGCAGCCTTTCTTCCTATCAAAGCATTTGTATTTGCTGGATTTCCAACAACAAGNATTTTTGCATTTTCATTACCAAATTCTCCGATNGCTTTTCCTTGATCAACAAAGATNCCNCCATTAATTTGGAGTAAGTCTGAACGCTCTTCAATCTTTTTTCCGTTGTAAACAATACCTCTTGGAATACTTCCTACAAGCAAAAACCAATCAGCGCCATCTGCAGCTTCTGAGAAGTTANCNGTNTAGTCAATAGTNCCAAGATTNGGAAAGTATGANTCATCAAGCTCCATAGCTAATCCTTCAAGNTTTGATACAACTTGAGGAATTTCTACTAACGAAAGATTAACAGTCTTATCTCCAAAAGTATTTCCATCAATTAATCTAGGAATCAACGAATAGCCAATCTGACCAGCTGCNCCAGTAACCACCACTTTAATTTCATTTTTCATTTTTTTAATAGAGATTTAAATTACCTTATTATAAATCTTTAAAATTTAATACCAACAAAAACTACTCATTATTGATAAAATAATCCTNTGGGGGGGTTCATATTGAAGCAATTCGATAAGAAAAAAAATAGAAAGAATTCAAATAGCAAGAAGTGGGATAGATATCAATCNAGGGATATTTTACCAATGTGGGTTGCAGATATGGATTTTGAATCTCCTGCTTGCATAAAAAGCGCGCTAAGGAAATATGTAGACAATGGTATTTTTGGTTATCACTCAGAACCAAAAGGATTAAGAGATATACTGAAAAAATATCTTAATAATAAAGGATGGAATATTAAAAAAGAATGGATTGTTTTAACTCCTTCGGTTGGAGCTCCTATTTACAGTATTTACAATCTCATTCCTAAAAATACACAAGTTATTATTCCTACTCCTATATATTTAAATTTTCTTAAAGCGCCCAAGCATCTTGGAAGAAGGATTCAAAAAANTCCTATGGTGAACGAAAGAGGAAGACTTGTAATTGATTTTAAAAAGCTTTCATTAATAGCAAAAAAGAATTCGTGGNTAATGTTCGTTAATCCGCAGAATCCGGGAGGCACCGTTTATTCNAANAAAGAANTAAAAAANCTTTCAAANATTGTCAAAGAGAAAAATATTACAGTTTTTTCAGATGAACTTCACTGTGATCTTATTTTGCAAAAGAATCTTGAACACACTCCATTAGGTTCTATAAAGACTATTGAAAAAAATGTTGTTTCCTTTTATTCAGCATCTAAAACATTTAACGTTCCTGGTTTGAACTGTGCTTTTGCCGTAATACCTTGTGATAAGTTAAGAAAAGCTTTTAAAAAGAATGCGGAAGGCATAACTGATGATGCCAATATAACTGGTCTTATTGCTCTTTCTGCTGCTTTCAAAAAAGGATGGAAATGGAGAGATGACCTTATAAGTTATCTAAATAAGAATTTGGAAACTTTACTGAATGCCATAGAAAATCATAAAAACGCATCTCCTGTTGTTCCTGAAGCAACATATCTTTTATGGGTAAGTTTGAAAAACCCAAAACGTAAAAATCTTCAATCTCATTTTGAGAAATATGGAGTAGGGATAAATGANGGAATAGAGTTCGGTAAAAANAATAATATTAGAATAAATTTTGCTACCAATCATCAAAACATAAAAAAAGCATCAAAAAGAATAGAAGAAGCACTAATTAATCTATAATTCAAATATGAAAAGCGATCTTATTTTAGATAAAAAGCCAAAAAGAGGATTCTTGCCTGATCATGCTCCATTAAAGAGCGTGAGATCAGACTCACAGTCTAGATATTTAACTGATCTTTCAGCAGAAGTACCTAAATTACTTTTAACCAGCTCTTTGCCTCAAGTTATTGAATCATTACCTGGTACTTTCTTTAATTTTAGTGAAATGATTAGAAATGGTGAAGAGAAGAAGTTAAGGTGCATTAATTCACAGTTATCTTTTTTAGCACATGCTTATGTTTATTCTGATAATAAACCTAAAAAAAAGTTACCAAAATCTATAGCTTCCCCCTGGATTAAAGTATCTAAATACTTAGGAAGACCTGCAGTTCTCAGTTACGCAAGCTACTGCTTAGATAATTGGTATTTAATTGATAAAAATAAAGACATTTCCTTAGATAACGTAGCNCTTATTAATAACTTTCTTGGAGGCGTTGATGAGGACTGGTTTGTTACAATTCATGTTTGCATTGAAGATGCTGCATCCGAGGCAGTTCGCTCAACAATTGCTCTAGTCGAAGAGACNTCAGAATCAAAAATAGAAATGCACCTAAAGAATATTCTTGGCTCGCTTGAAAAAGTTAATAGTATTTTTAAAAGAATGCCTGAAAAATGTGATCCCTATATTTATTATCACAGGGTACGGCCCTATATATTTGGATGGAAAAANAANCCTGATCTTCCAAAGGGTTTAATTTATGAAGGCTTCTATAAAAATAAACCCCAGCAGTTTAGGGGTGAGACAGGTGCCCAAAGCTCAATAATTCCTCTCTTAGATGCTCTCTTTGATGTNAANCACAAAAAAGACTCTTTAAGAGATTATCTAGAGGAAATGCTCTTGTATATGCCTCCTGCCCATAGGGAGTTAATTTTTCAAACAAAGAAAAATTCAAAAGTAAAAACTTATGCTAACGATTCTATTAAGATAAGAAGACTGGTCAATAAGTGCCTAGATCAAATGACGCAATTTAGATCCCAACACATAAGATATGCAAATGATTATATTCATAGTCAATCAAGGAACCCATCTGACTTTACTTCTGGCGGGTCAACGATCAGAGGAACAGGTGGGACGCCATTTATGAGATATTTAAGAAAGCATAGAGACGAGACTAAAAGTTCAATCAAAAAATAAGGAATATTATGTCTATAAGGTTTGATGAAAAAGTTGTAATTGTTACTGGAGCAGGCGGAGGTCTTGGAAGGGAACATGCATTAGAGTTCGCTAGAAGAGGAGCAAAGGTTGTTGTGAATGATCTTGGTGGCTCTGTTGATGGAAATGGCGCTAGTGATTCGGCGAATGAGGTAGTAGAGCAAATCAAATCTGAGGGTGGTGATGCTGTAGCTAACGGAGCCAGTGTTACTGATCTAGACGCAGTAAAAGGAATGGTTAACGAGACCATGAAGAAATGGGGAAGAGTGGATGTCCTAGTAAATAATGCAGGAATCTTAAGAGATAAAAGTTTCCATAAAATATCTATCGAAGATTTCAACTTAGTTATGTCTGTTCATTTTCAGGGTACTTTAAATTGCACACATACAGTTTTTCCAATAATGAGAGAGCAAAATTATGGGAGAATAATCTTTACCAGTTCCTCAAGTGGCGTATTTGGAAACTTTGGCCAATCTAACTATGGATCAGCAAAAATGGCTATGGTTGGCTTAATGAATACGCTTAAGATAGAAGGACAAAAATATAATATTCACACAAACTCAATAACTCCTGTTGCTTATACAAGAATGACAGATGGACTTTTGCCAGAGGAGGTCGGGGAGAGTCTTCAGCCAGAATATGTAACGCCGGCTGTTATTTACCTTTCAAGTAATGACGCTCCCAATGGAGCTATTGTTTCTGCTGGTGCTGGAGTTTACTCGCGAATATTTATTCACGAAACAGATGGAGTATCACTTGGAATGGGTGAAGAAATGACTCCTGAAAATATCGCCGCAAGTTGGGATTCAATATCCAACATGAAGGGCGCAAAGGCCCTTCAAAGTGGACCAGAGCAATCGATAAAGATTTTTGAAAAATTAAACCAAAAAGATTAGTTTATTCGTCAAAATTAAGCGCACCACCAGTTTGATATTCGATTACTCTGGTCTCAAAGAAATTCTTTTCTTTTCTTAAATCCATAATTTCGGACATCCAAGGAAAAGGATTTGTTGCGCCAACAAANTCTTCCTCTAATCCAATTTGAACAAGACGTCTATTTGCAATAAATTGTAAATATTCTTCCATCATGTTTGCATTCATTCCAAGTATTCCACGCGGCATAGTTGCTCGTGCATATTGAACTTCTAGCTCGGTTCCTTCTAATATCATTTGAGCTGCTTCATGTCTCATCTCATCATCCCAAAGATGTGGGTTTTCTATCTTGATCTGATTTATCATGTCAATTCCAAAATTAACATGCATCGATTCATCTCTTAATATGTATTGGAACTGTTCTGCTGTTCCCGTCATCTTATTTCTTCTTCCCATAGATAATATTTGTGTAAATCCACAATAAAAGAAGATTCCTTCTAAAACACAATAGAATGCAATCAAATTCTTCAGGAGAGCTTTATCTGCCTCTTCTGTTCCAGTCTGGAAAGAGGGATCAGACATTTCTTTTGTGTACTTTAGGCCCCAAGATGCTTTCTTCGCAACACTTGGTATTTCTCTATACATATTGAATATTTCTCCTTCATCCATGGCAAGAGACTCAATACAGTATTGATAAGCATGGGTGTGAATAGCTTCTTCAAGACTTTGTCTTAAAATGTACTGTCTGCATTCCGGGTTTGTAATTAATCTATATATGGCTAAAACTAGGTTATTGGCAACCAATGAGTCGGCAGTTGAGAAAAACCCAAGGTTCCTTTTTACAATTTTTCTTTCGTCCTCGGTTAAGCCATCTTCTGATTTCCATAGAGCTATGTCAGCTGTCATATTGATTTCTTGAGGCATCCAATGGTTTGCACTTCCATCGAGATATTTTTGCCACGCCCAATCATATTTAAATGGTACAAGCTGATTAAGATCTGCCCTGCAGTTAATCATTGCTTTATCATCAACCTGAACACGACCTGATTGACCTTCAAGCTCTTCTTCGCCTTCAGTCGCATCAAGATTTTCAATTGCTTCCTTTGCAAGTTGGGCTCTATCTCCGGCCTGAACTGAGCTTACTGTTTCTCTTGAAACTAGCTCTTCTGTTTCTTGAGCAGTTTGCTTTACTGCTTTTTTAACAACTTCCTGGGGAACTTGTTTTGTTTTTTCTGTATTTTCTACTTCGTTGAATTCATCCCAATTTAACATTTTATTCTCCTAATTTATTGGCAAGCTTCACAGTCAGGATCGTCTATAGAGCATGCATCCGGTACAGGTGCCGGTTCACCTAATTCTTGCGAATTTGTTGTTTCTGTTGAAGCACTAACAGCATTTAGCGCTCCTTGTTTAACTGTTGATTTCTCNGTTGTTGTAGCAGCTAAAGATCTCAGATAATAGGTAGTTTTTAGCCCTAGCAACCAAGCCATTCTATATGTNACATCAAGTTTTTTACCNCTTGCGTTTGCGATATAAAGATTTAACGATTGAGCTTGATCAATCCACTTTTGTCTTCTGCTTGCTGATTCTACTATATAGCGGGGCTCAACTTCGAAGGCTGTCATGAATAAATCCTTTACTTCATCAGGAATTCTTCCTATTTGAGCAAGGCTTCCCTCATAATACTTGAGGTCATTAATCATCACATCATCCCAAAGTTCAAGTTCCTTGAGTTTTTCCACGAGGTGGGGATTAATTATTGTAAATTCTCCTGATAGATTAGATTTAACGTATAGATTTTGATAGGTAGGTTCTATCGACTGCGTTACACCTGTTATGTTAGAAATCGTTGCCGTGGGAGCAATAGCCATAACATTAGAGTTTCTCATCCCTTGTTTTTTTACTTTTTTTCTAAGCTCTTCCCAGTCTAAGGTCTCTGTTTCATCAACATTAATATAATCTTCACCTCTATTTTCCTTTAGGATCTTTATTGAGTCTTTTGGAAAGATTCCTTGACTCCATAGCGAGCCTTCATATGTCTTGTAAGTACCTCTTTCTTTTGCAAGATCGGATGATGCGTTTATTGCATAGTAGCTTATGAGTTCCATACTTCTGTCAGCAAAATCAACGGCTTCCTGTGAGTTATATGAAATATTCTGCATATATAGAGTATCTTGGAATCCCATCAGGCCAAGACCAATTGGTCTATGCTTCATGTTTGAGTTCTCTGAGGTTTCCACTGAATAATAATTAATGTTTATAACGTTATCGAGCATTCTGATTGCAGTTGTAACTGTTTGTTTTACTTTTTCCTCATCAAGTTTTCCATCTTTCATATGCTGCTTTAAATTAACGGACCCCAAATTACATACTGCAATTTCTTCACTGGCTTTTGTATTAAGTGTTATTTCGGTACAGAGGTTAGATGAGTGAACAACTCCCTCGTGTTGCTGGGGTGATCTTAGATTGCATGAATCCTTGAAAGTTATCCACGGATGACCTGTTTCAAAGAGCATTGTAAGCATTTTTCTCCATAACTCTTTTGCTTTTATTTTTTTGAATTGTCTAAGCTCTCCTTTTTCACCCATTTCCTCATACTCGGCATATCTTTCTTCAAATTCTTTACCAATTAAGTCATGTAGATCAGGTGTTTCGCCTGGTGAGAAAAGTGACCAGTCTTCATCGTTTTGAACTCTTTTCATGAAAAGATCCGGCACCCAGTTGGCCGTATTCATATCATGTGTTCTTCTTCTATCATCTCCTGTGTTTTTTCTCAGTTCTAGGAACTCTTCAATATCCATATGCCATGTTTCTAGATAAGAACACATAGCACCCTTTCTCTTACCACCTTGATTAACTGCGACGGCTGTATCATTTGCAACTTTCAGGAAAGGAACTACACCTTGGCTTTTTCCATTTGTTCCTTTTATGTAAGATCCAAGAGATCTTACCGGTGTCCAATCATAACCAAGTCCTCCAGCCCATTTAGAGAGTAGAGCCATATCTTGGTATGCAGTNAAGATGCCTTTCAAGTCATCTGGNACAGTTGATAAATAGCAAGACGAAAGCTGTGGTCTTACGGTTCCAGAGTTAAAAAGGGTGGGTGTTGAACTCATGTAATCAAAGCTTGATATTAGGTTGTAAAACTCTATTGCTCTTTCTTCTCTATTCTCTTCTTCCATTGCAAGACCCATAGCAACTCTCATAAAGAAAACTTGTGGTAACTCATATCTTGTATCATCTGAATG
>FUFK010037823.1_pt1 | contig 20040 bp, 24 predicted proteins | sample 1021851 | NCBI WGS metagenome assembly FUFK01 (sample SAMEA51879418, study PRJEB19060) | metagenome
TTTTCGTTTATTATAGCTTCTTCCTCTTGTATTCTAGTTAATATTTCAAAAGCATCAAATATAGCTAGCTTTTTTGTAGCTGCCGCGTTTTTTAAACGATCAGCACTTATATCATCGTCTGAATCTACAATAGGTTCTTTAGCTACTTTAATTAATTCATCAACTGCTTTTTGCCCAGCTTGGATTATATTCTTCTTCGTTTCCTTGATATTCATATTTAATTGTAATTGAGTTGCTAAATATTCTATAATATAATTCACCATCTATAATAAACTCATATTCAGTGTTAGGTTTAAAACCTACTAAATCACCGGATTTTAAACCAGCTTGAGTTAATAAAATATCTTCGTATTTTAATATACCTACTAATGGTTCTGTTTTTTCTATACTTAATGGATCTCTTGCTTTTATTGGTTTTACAAAACAATAACCGTCATTTGCTTCCCAACAACAATATCTTTTATATAAAAATATTTGATCATTTTGTACAAACCACATATCATCTTTATAATATGACTTGCTGTCTTTTTCTTTACCACGCATGTCTTTCCATCTTCTAAAAACATTATGATGTACAACAACTAAATCACCTTTTTTTATAGGTGTATCAAAATGCGCTGGAACTCCAACAACTTTAGCAAACCTGTTAGTATATTTGTGATCAAAATTATCAGTATTAACTATTAATTCTTTATCACCAACAGGTTTTGAGTTTAAATACCTTTTGTCATTTAAAGGCTTTACAATATAATTATATACAGTCTTCATTAATATTCAAGATTATATTCAACAGATATTGCCATGTTTTTGTTAAAATCTTTCCAAGGTAGTATTTCATCAGCTTTTCTAATCAATATACTAAACTTATCTTTCTCTTCTATTATATGTTCAATAGTATGACCGCCATATACTTCTTGTCCTACAGCATAATGCATTGCATCATTTTTGTAGTCTTTACCTATGCTAATTTTTCTAATTAAGTGATCCATTTTCGCTAGGTATATCTTTTAACGTACCATCATTTATATTAACAGTTTTCTTACCGTATTTACTTTCTAATGATGTTTGTATAACATTTAACTCTGTTTGAAATGATTTTAATTTTTCAATAATAAGTGTTTTTTGAACTTCAAGTCCACCTATCTGCATTTGTGCATTGTTAATTAAACTCACTTTATCTTGAACGCTTTTTAATTCGTCTTTTGTTATTTTTTTTGCCATTGTATTAAATTTAAATTGTTTCTATTCTATTATATAGTATTACAGATATTATATAATAATTAAAGTGCTTTTGGCACTGCTGCCACTATGGATTAAATCCACGGCCATTACCACCACCACCTGGCGGTACACCTGGAGGACCACTTGGTGCTCCTGATTGTGCTAAAACAGTTGTTCTGGTTGTAGCACTATTTGTTCCACCTGGGTGAGCTGCACCAGCTACACCTACAGTATATGCAATAACTATATCACCAGATCTATAACTACCACTGTTTGTAGAAAGTGAAAAAGTTACACTACCAGGACCACTATCTGTATTACTGCTACCATAGTTACCTGATGTAATTGTTACCCATGATGGTTTAGATGATACATACCAGGTTGAATATGCTGCATGATCTACAGTAATTGTTCCTGGTCCTGTTGAATTATAGCCATATGTTCCCATTGATAAAGGAGAACTACCAACGCTATCTTCGTGATCATACTTATAAAATTCACTTATTGCGTGAGGTGCTGATCCATCAGGTTTGTTTGCGTTCATGTTAGACACATTTATAGTGCCATGAACACCTGTACTCATTTCTTTTAAACCAAAACTGGTTCCATCATCATTAAGGGCTGAATAATCATCTTCATTAAGCTCTGAAAATATTCCTGAAAACTGTAATGCTCCACTTGCTGGTACTGTCATATTAACTTGTTTTAATTATTAAAGGTACTTTATATATTGTTTTATCAAAATATTGATTGCTAGGAGGATTAACAGATACTTCATGAAACTCTACATTGTCAAAACCAAGATCAGTATCTAATCCGTTCCAATATGTTATTTTACAACCTACGTTAGCATATCTATCTATAAGCGTTTTAAAAGCTTCTTTATGAGGATCTGCATAAGTGTCTTGTAATATAGCATCGTATTTACCATATTGTTTATTAACATCAACCCAATTACCTTCTATTATTTTTACATTTTTAGTAAAACCATCAACAGGTGTTGCAGCCCACTCTTTTAATTTAGGTATTATATCTTTATGACACTCAACTATTGTATGTGAAGCTGGTTTTTTAGCCTGTATAGCATCTGACAGTATTCCCATGCCAAAGCCTAATTCAAGCACATTATCACCTTCGTTTACACATAGATCAGCCATTTTTTGCATTATAGGCTGTTCCCATGCCATCATAACCTCAAAAGTTTGGTTTGTTTCACCTGTTAGAGTTTCACCTTCATAAACCCAGTATATACCATTATCATCAAAAGTTAAATCTGCGTTTAAAAAAGCTGTATTAAAATCATTATAATCTTTAGGTTGTCCCATCGCAATTACAATTTTTGTTGTTAATTATTTCTTTTAATTCTTTTATTGCATTTATCAATAAAGGTATTAATTTATCATATTTAACAGCCATATACTCAGAACTTATTGGTGCTTCTGTTATTACCTCTGGTAATATTTCGTTAACTTCTTGAGCTATAACACCAACCATTCTTTCATTATTATTGTATCCTAGTTCTTTTGCTTTTTCATTTTCATAGAAATAATAACCATTTATTTTATCTATTAATTCTAAAGCATTTTCTATTTTACCATCAATTGTTTTTAATCTAGCATCTGAATAAAAAGCTGTAATTTCATTTGTTGCTCTAATCTCACCAGTAGTTCCTGATGCATTTGTACCAACACCTAAGCTATCGAATCTTACGTCGTTACTAGTATTAAGTGATTGGTTAGCAGTTGGACCGGTAGGACCTTGTGGGCCTGTGCCACCTGTACCACCTGTAGAACCTGTTGGTCCTTGTGGGCCTGTGCCACCTGTACCACCTGTACCTCCTGTTGGTCCTTGTGGACCTGTTCCACCACTACCACCTGGTGAACCTGTAGGACCTTGTGGGCCTTGTGGACCTGTAGGGCCTGTACTACCTGGTGAACCCTGTATACCTTGATCACCATCATCACCTTTTTCACCAATTGTACCTTGTGGGCCTGTACCACCTGGTGAACCTGGAGGGCCTGAACCACCTGGTGAACCTGTGCCACCCGTTGTACCTTGTGGGCCTGTACCACCTGGTGAACCTGTACCCCCTGTAGGACCTTGAGAACCTGTACCTCCTGTAGGACCTTGAGGACCTGTACCACCTGTACCTCCTGTAGGACCTTGAGATCCTGTACCACCCGTACCTCCTGTTGGACCTTGACTACCTGTACCACCCGTACCTCCTGTAGGACCTTGAGAACCTGTTGGACCTGTTGGACCTGTTGGACCTGTTGGGCCTGTGCTACCTGTAGTTCCTGTACCACCTTGAACACCTTGTGGACCTGTAGGACCAGTAGGACCTGTACCACCACCAGCACCTGTACTACCTTGTGATCCTGTTGGACCTGTTGGACCTGATGGACCAGTGTTACCTGTAGGACCTGTATCACCATCATCACCTTTTACACCTTGTGGACCTGTAGAACCTGTAGTACCTTGACCACCTGTAGGACCAGTAGGACCTGTATTACCTATATTACCTTGTATACCCTGTGGACCTGAAGGACCTGTTGGACCTTGTGAACCAGTTGGGCCTGTTGGGCCTGTATTACCTGTAGAACCTTGTGACCCTGTACTACCTGTATTTCCTGTTGGACCTTGGCTACCTGTACTACCAGTGTTACCTGTTGGTCCTTGAGAACCTGTTGGTCCAGTATTACCTTGATTACCTTGTATACCTTGTGGTCCAGTTGAACCCTGACTACCTGTTGAACCACCTGGTCCAGTTGTACCTTGTGGTCCAGTACCTCCAGTATTTCCTGTTGGTCCTTGAGATCCAGTACCTCCAGTACCTCCTGTAGGTCCTTGTGAACCTGTTGGGCCTGTTGGGCCTGTAGGTCCTGTAGGTCCTGTACTACCAGTAGTACCTGTTGTACCTTGAGAACCTGTAGAACCAGTATTACCGGTACTACCTTGAGAACCTGTTGGTCCTGTTGGTCCTGTATTACCTATATTACCTTGTGGGCCAACGTCACCATCATCACCTTTGACACCTTGAGGACCAGTACTACCCTGAGAACCAGTACTACCTGTACCACCTGTAGGTCCTTGAGAACCTGTAGTTCCTGTGCTACCTTGTACACCTCCTAAACCTTGGTTACCCGTAGGTCCTTGACTACCTGTATTACCTGTAGATCCTTGAGAACCTGTAGCTCCTTGCGCACCTCCTAAACCAGTGTTTCCAGTTGGACCTTGAGATCCAGTTGATCCCGTGGCACCTGTTGAACCTTGAGAACCTGTACTACCAGTATTACCTGTAGGACCTTGACTTCCTGTGCTACCAGTATTACCTGTAGGGCCTTGACCACCTGTTGGGCCTGTAGGTCCTGTTGGTCCTCCTAAACCTTGATTACCTTGATTACCTGTAGGTCCTTGTGAACCTGTAGGTCCTGTACTACCAGTATTACCAGTACTACCTTGTATACCTTGTATACCTTGTGGACCAGTATTACCTGTATCACCAGTACCACCTGTAGGACCTTGTGGTCCTGTTGGACCTGTAGGACCTGTAGAACCAGTGCTACCCTGTGAACCAGTAATTCCTGTGCCACCAGTTGGACCTTGAGAGCCTAAACTACCAGCAAGACCAAATGTTATATATACTTGACTACCGTTTGTAAAGCTACTTGCTGTACCACTACCATTAGATAGTTCTATAGTTCTATATGAACCGTTATCTGTTATTTCATTAATAAAGTAATCATAAAATGTAGCGGCATTAGATTTATTAGATATTCTTACATAAGCTTTAGGATCAGACAAGTTACCGTCAAGTACTCCTAATACCATTTGTAAGTTATTACTATTTTTATCAGTTTCACTTATATACATTTCCGATGCAAAAGCATAACTTGTAGAGTTTATTCTAACATCGCCACTACCTGGATCACTATCTGTTGTAGAAGTTTCCCAATCATATAAATAACTTAATACAGCATTACCTTTTGGACCTGTTGGACCTGTAGGACCTGTTATACTATCACCTTGTGGACCTGTTGGACCTTGACCACCTAATACACCAGAAACACCTTGTGAACCTGTAGAACCTGTACTACCTTGCGAACCTGTTGGGCCTGTTGGACCAGTATTACCTGTAGCTCCTTGCGAACCTGTTGGTCCAGTGTTTCCTGTTGCACCAGTACTACCTTGCGAGCCAGTACTTCCTGTAGTTCCTGTACCACCTTGTATACCTTGTGGTCCTGTATTACCAGTAGGTCCTTGACTACCTATATTACCTGTAGTACCTTGTGCTCCTGTACCACCAGTATTACCTATAGGACCTTGTGAACCTGATGGACCAGTTGTTCCAGTGCCACCTTGTATACCTTGTATACCTTGACCACCTGTAGGACCTTGTGATCCTGTACCACCAGTGTTACCTGTAGGACCTTGTGATCCTGTACTACCCGTAGGGCCTTGAGATCCTGTACCACCTGTATCTCCAGTAGGTCCTTGAGAACCTGTACCTCCTGTGCCTCCAGTAGGACCTTGCGATCCTGTACCTCCTGTAGGTCCTTGACTACCTGTGCTACCACCAGCACCTGTAGGTCCTTGACTACCTGTAGTACCAGTACCTCCTGTAGGTCCTTGACTACCTGTATCACCATCATCACCTTTATCACCAGTAGTTCCTTGACCACCTGTGCCTCCTGTAGAACCTTGTGAACCTGTAGAACCTGTATTACCTGTAGGTCCTTGTGAACCTGTAGGGCCTGTACTTCCTGTAGCACCCTGTGAACCAGTTGGTCCAGTAGGGCCTTGAGCTCCTGTATCACCTTGATCACCTGTTCTTGCAAAAGTTATTATAACTTCTTCATCTGCGCTAAAAGGTGAAGTAGCACTAGACTCTATATTAGATACTGTAATTGTAAAATATCCATTGTTCTCAGCTAAAGAAGATATTTGGAATAATAAAAATTGTGAAGAATCGGTTTTGTTACTTATTCTAACATGTCCTTTTACTGTAGACGACGAATCATCTATAGTTCTCATAAATGACTCAATATTGGTACCATCATCATCTACATCATCTACTCTTATTGTAGTAGCATTTTCTTGAGCCATGTGTTGATTAAGACCAAACTTACCAGCACCAGGATCACCTGATGTAGACGAGTTATATTTATATGCTAAACTAACACCACCAAAATTACCAGTTGTACCTTGCACACCTTGTGGTCCTGTACCACCTGGAGTACCTGTACCACCTTGACTACCTGTAGAACCTATAGCACCTTGACTACCTGTTGATCCTATAGCACCTTGACTACCTGTACTACCTGTAGTACCTGTAGCTCCTTGGCTACCAGTACTACCTGGACTACCTACTGGTCCTTGCGAACCTGTATTACCTGTATCACCTTGTGGACCACCAGGACCTGTATTACCAGTAGCTCCTTGTGAACCAGTATTACCTGTGCTACCTGTAGGTCCTTGACTACCTACATTACCTGTATTACCCGTTGGTCCTTGACTACCAGTACTACCTGTACTACCCTTACTACCTGTATCTCCTCCAGCACCTGTTGGACCTTGTGAACCTGTAGAACCACCAGGGCCAGTTGGTCCTTGGCTACCAGTACTACCAGTATTACCCGTAGCACCCTGTGATCCTGTTGTACCTGTATTTCCCGTAGCTCCTTGGCTACCAGTAGGTCCTGTTGAACCTGTATCACCAGTAGCTCCTTGACTTCCTGTACCGCCTGTACTACCTGTAGGACCTTGTGAACCTGTTGATCCACCGGAACCTGTAGGACCTTGTGAACCTACACCACCTGTACTACCTGTAGCACCTTGTGAACCCGTTGAACCTGCATTACCAGTAGGACCTTGACTACCAGCAGGACCAGTTGGTCCAGCGTCGCCATCATCACCTTTAACACCCTGAGTTCCAGTTGGGCCTTGTGAACCCGTAGAACCAGTTGCACCTTGTGATCCTGTTGTACCTGTAGAACCTTGTGATCCTGTAGAACCAGCATCACCACTAGGTCCTTGAGAACCTGTACTACCTGTGCTACCTGTCGCACCTTGACTTCCTGCACTACCACTAGCACCTGTCGCACCTTGACTACCAGTGCCACCAGTTGAACCACTAGCACCTTGTGCACCTGTTGGTCCAGTAGGACCAGCGTTACCTTGCGTACCAGTATCACCTGTAGGTCCTTGACTACCCGTAGCACCTCCAGAACCTGTAGGTCCTTGACTACCTGTACCACCAGTATCACCTGTAGGTCCTTGACTACCTACACCACCAGTTGAACCTGTAGTACCTTGAGGGCCAGTTGGTCCGCTTGGTCCAGCATCACCGTCATCACCCTTAACACCTTGACTACCTGTTGGTCCTTGAGATCCTGTGGGACCTGTATTACCTATTGGACCTTGTGAGCCAGTACTACCAGTTGCACCTTGACTACCAGTTGTTCCTGTACTACCAGTTGGCCCCTGTGAGCCATCATTTCCATCATTTCCTGCAGGACCTGTATTACCAGTTGGTCCTTGTGATCCTGTTGAACCACTTGTACCTGTTGCTCCTTGACTACCTGTAGAACCAGTATCTCCTGTTGCTCCTTGTGATCCCGTAGCGCCTCCACTACCAGTTGGTCCTTGGCTACCTGTATTACCGGTTGCTCCTTGACCACCTGTATTTCCTATACTACCAGTAGGTCCTTGTGAACCAGATGGGCCTGTGCCTCCAGTATCTCCTGTACTACCTTGTGAACCAGTAGGTCCTTGTGTTCCTTGACCACCTGTTGGGCCTGTACCACCTTGAGCACCTGATGGACCACTTGGTCCAGCATTACCTGTAGCACCTTGAGCACCTGATGAACCTGTTGAACCCTGAGAACCTGTTGGCCCAGTGTTACCTATTGGTCCTTGACTACCTGTACCTCCTGATGCACCTTGTACACCTTGTGGTCCAGAACTACCTGAAGATCCTGAAGCTCCTTGAGCACCTGAAGATCCTGTAGCTCCCTGTGAACCTGAGCTACCTGTAGCACCTTGTCCACCGCTACTACCTTGAGCACCTGAAGAACCTGAAGTACCTACAGCACCTTGAGCACCTGTAGGACCAGTTCCACCACTTGGACCTGATGGGCCAGTAGGTCCTGTTGTACCTTGAACACCAGTAGGACCTTGTGTTCCTAAACCAACAGTACCTTGAACATGAGTAGCAATATCATTTAAGGTGTAATTTTTAGTTTTGCCAGTAGCAGAATCTGTACCTAATACTTTATCAGCACCCGAAATAGTAGTATCTACGTTATATTTTGTAATTCTAGGCATAATATTGTTATTTTATATATTCCTTTATTTTATCACTGCAAATTCCAGCACAGTTATTTATTTTTATTTTTTGTGTTTCTGGTAAAACACATATTGATTTATCTGTTAGTTCATTGTCTGGATAAGTCCACAAATAACCTTTCGATGTTAATGTAACTTTATCAGTTTCATGATAAAAACAGTGTATTAAAGGATTTAATTTCATTTTATAAAGAGCTTGAATATTTTTTGCATGACACCATAATTTAGCATTATACAAAAAACTTTCTTCTATTTCATACTGAGGAAAATTATGTCCTAAGTAAAATTTATCATCTACATACCAAACATCTATTTCAACATCATAACCTTGAAACAAAGCTGATCTTATATATTCAGGTTTATTTTCCTGATTTGTTTTACCATTAACATTACCTCTGTGAGATATAAGTATCATTCACCCAAGTCTTTTAAAAATCTTTCTAACTCATTGCTATTTCTAATAATATTAACAGCATCACAAGTAGGATATGGACTAGAAGTGCCATAATCATTTATAATAGTTCTATTAGAGTGATATAATCCTAAAATTATATCATGATACTTAATACCTTCTCTCTTTAATTGTTTTAGAGTAACTTCTTTAGCTTCTTTATCTCTTGCAGTTGTTATTATTATATATACTTTACCCGTATCGTATAATTTATTAATAAAATCTACATTTTCTTTTATAGCTTTAGTTTCTCCCCAATAAGGTGGAGTGTGTTTACCTGAACTTTTAACTAGAGTTCCATCTAGATCAATAAATAGAGTTTTATAGTTTCTAACATATTCAAACCAATCCTGTTTTGTTCCCCAGTCAATATAATCTTTAACTTCACATGGTTTAAACTCTATTCCATCAATAATCATTCGTTTTATAATATCTGATAAAAATAATTTATCTATATTTTTTAATGCTTCAAAATATTGACAATATTCATAAGCAAAAGCAAAAGAATAACTACCACATCCAAAAGTAGACGATACCACTTTCTTTTCTACTATGTCTGTTATTAAATTATGTTTAATTGTTATATAACTTTTATTTGAAGGATTTATTTTTGTTGTATTATTTAAATCATAATAACACATATAATTACCTTCTTCTATATCACACTTAAAATAATTATCTACTTCTTTAATAATTATTTGACCCTTAATATCAAGTTGCTTTATAACTTGATAAACTGTTTCTGGTTGGTTTCTAGTTTGTTTTTCTAAAAAAACTACATCAGTTTTATCTTGTATACCTAATTGATCAATACACATATTAATAGCATCGTAACAATTATGTAATTCAACTTGTTGTTTTGAAAAGCCAAAACAAATTCTATCTACATTATTAAAATTTATCCCTTTTAATGCTTCAACTAGCATCCAATTACCTTTAGGATGTGTTAACATCCATTTTGGTTTTAAACCTTCAAACCTGGTGGATAAGCCAGCTGCGGTTATAATTAATGTTTTCATATTATTAAATTAAAATTCATCTTCATGCCATACTTCACCAAACTGTTCTTGTTGATTATCATATGGGTATTGTTTCCAAAAATATTTAGGCCAAGATAAGTCTATACCTTTTCTTGGAAACGTTTTAAATAACATAGGCATTATATTGTCGCTATGTTGTTTTACTTCTTGCCAGTTATCAGCATTATCATATAAATACCAATTAGGTGTTTGTAAATAAGCATTAACTTTATCATCATGCTTAGCCGCATAGTGAGCACCTATATATGTTTCTGTTCTTATATATTTATCGTAGTATAAAGAATATTCACCAGGGTGATTTAATTTTACTACATCTTGTAAAGACCAGTTTTCTAATGGTATATCAAATAATTTTATTAGTAAATCTTTTTGACCCCAGAATATGTGATCTCTAGGGTGATATAATAAATCTTTAAAATTACCAGCTACATATATTTTACCATCATTTTTGTAAAAATCATACATATTATACATACTATCTAATGTATAACGTTGATCATTTCTCATTTTAACAACAATGTTTGTTGTAGCGTTTATTACACCATTTAAAGAAGATACTATTTGTAAATTTCTTTGTCCAGTACCTGGATTTTTTGGCTCAGTATTATGTATAAACTTTATTCTATTGTTTTTAACATCAGGTGTATTATCACCTTTCCAACAAGAAATTATTACATTGTTAACAAAACTTAGTTCTAAGTAATGATTAGCTGTTTGTAATACATAGTCACTGTATTTACCTTGTAATACAATATCTATTTTTTCACTTTTACCAATAGACCAAGTTGTAAACTGTAATTGTTTATTATATTCTTTTTCAGTATGTATTTCAAGTTCTTGTCTAACAGAATAAGGTAAAGCATCAAATTTATTATTATCAAAACATTTTATACCTTGTTTTATCCAATAATGAGCTTGAGGCCAGTCTCTTCGCCAACTATACCAAGCGCTTAATAAATAATAAGCTTCTGGTCTTTCTGGCATAAAATCAATAGCTTTAAACAGTTGACCTTTACAAAACTTGTCTCTACCACCTGTTTTTTCTAATTGATTAAATGTTTTTAATATACAACAGTATGCTAACGTTTTATCTGTTTTATAAGATAATTCAGCTGCTCTAATATAAAATGATACAGCTGGTGCGCCTTGATTTATTTTTTCATATTCATATGCTAACTCAGCATTAACATATGGGTCTTGTGTATTATAAATGTATTTTTTTAGTTGTTTCATAATACCTCCCACTCTAATTGTTCTAAAACATCTTCAGGCATTTTTAATGCAAAAGCAGCATTATCCTGAAAACCATATGATATTATGAAGTTATTATCTTTATATACTAATCCACAACAAAACTCTATACGAGTATCCATGAATTTAAACATTTTAGATATTTTAACTAAATTCCATTTTTTGTCCCAAACTATAAATCTATGATAATATTTAGAATCTTTATAGCCTGGTCTTCCACAAGTTTCTGGTCCATCATGGTACCAAAAGTCTACATCATGAGTTATACATATTCTCATACCATTTTTCCATGGTATAACTTGTGAACTACCTCTTAATTCAAAAGGTAAATCTAATTTTTTATCAGATTTAAGTAATACTTCACTTGATTTACTTTCTGGATCTATTTCTACTATTTCCAGTGGATTTGCCCATCTTACAAAACAAAACGGCATATCAAGTATTGGCATCCAATTTTTTTCTAAATATGTTTGTTCTGGTGGTTCTATTCTGTCTCTTGTTAATTCTAAGCAATTATCATCTTTCCATGATATTTCGCAAAGTTCCATACGACCCTCACCATTTGGTTTAGTATCTCTTCTAACACCACAAACATATAATTTATCCCATCTAAATACTCTAGCATCTTCTAAACCTTGAAACTCCCACACAGGTGGAACATCATGCAAACTAGTATTTATGTTATTAAAATGTTTTATTTGTAAAGTTTTATCATCTAACTTGCACAAATAATTACCAGTTATTAAGGATATATTGTTTTCTGGATTTAAATAAGCTAAACAACCCCAATAACTATAAAAATTTTGATCAAACTCACTGTGATATAATGTATAATGAACATGCCTGACATTAGCTATCAAACCATGCTCTTTATCATCATATATTGATACATTACATAAACCTGTACCATTAGTTAACTCTGCTGGAATAATTAAAGGTGATATTATACCTCCATTATCCAAACAAAGTTTAGATAAGTTATTAATCATATTAAATTCTATTATATTCGTCTTCTATTCTTACAATATCGTCTTCACCAAAATAAGTACCGTGTTGTACTTCTATTATTTCTAAATGTTTATATTCGTCTTCATTTATTATTCTATGTCTAGCTCCTTGTGGTATTTTTATTGTTTCACCATAACTTCTAAACACTTTTTCATCATCTAGTATAATAGTTGCTTCTCCTCTAACAACAGTCCATACTTCAGATCTTTTATCGTGATATTGATAAGATAATTTTTGTTTTGGGTTTATAACAAGTTTTTTAACTTTACAATAAGGTTGTGTTAATAATACTTTGTAACTGCCCCAAGGTTTAATTACCATTATTTTTTTTACTATATTTTTCAACACTTCGTCCGCCGAAATAGGCACCGATCGTAGTCATAAGTACTAATTGTAATAAATCAGTCCATTTTTCTTCAACATTGAAGTTAATAGAACCTGAATCTATAAATACCATGAGCACGGTCGCCACTATTAAGAATATAAGTACGAGAGGACGAACTGAACGCGTTAACCAGTTTCCGTGCTCTAAATCTGCTTTCCACCTATCGGTGACATTTTTTTGCATTGCAGCTTCTGCTTCAATAAATATTTGCGTCATTTGTTTTTCAAACTCAGCTTTCTCGTCTTTTGTTCTAATAAATCTATCCGCAACACCGGCTATTTTGTCTACGACATTACCACCAGCTTTGCCAAATAGTTTTGCTAATATATTACTCATAATTTAATTTTAATATCCTGGTCTTCCTAACGTACCTCTTTTCATTTTAAAACCAGTTGTTTTAAGCTTTTTGTTAGGATTACCTTTTCCACCATCTTTTTTACTAGCCCATACAGCCTTTCTTTGTGCTTCGCTTACATATTTTTTAGCTATAGATGGTTGATTTTTTGTTATATAGTTTTTAGGACTAGATGATTTAAAGTCAGGGTTATTTTGTAACCACTCTTTACCTTCATCAGTTGTAAGCCAGTCATCAAACTCTTTCTTTGTTTCAAATGTTTTTTCTGTACCATCACCTGGATCTACACTTTTATAACTATCTTCTTTTTGATACCTGTCATTACCTAAATAATCATCTGATATATTTCTAAGTTTTTCTAGTTCTTCGTATGATAATTTTCTTCCATTATACTCTCCAGCTCTTTCTATATCTTTATAAGAAATACTACCATCTCTTATACCTCTACCAATAGTGGTTAATCTTGTATTTTTACCATAATCACCACTTGCTACAAAATCTTCTTCAGCACCACCACCTTCTGTAAACTTCATTTTTTCATAATCATTCATAGCATTAAATACAGCTTCCATTATGTTTGCTTTACCTCTTGGTAATTTACCTTGTTTTCTTAAATATTTTTTAGTTTCATTAAAAAGATCTTTTTGGTTTCTATCTAATGATCTAAAATCTTCTTTAAAATCTCTTTTTTCTTGTCGTTCTGCTTGACCTTGTTGATTTTTTTGACCACCAGCAGCAAACCAGCTTTGTATAAAGTCTACGTTTTCTGAACTACTTTCAGGATCTTTACCTTCTATAGTACGACCTTCAATATTAACTTCATCATCACCACCTATTTTTTCACATTTTTTAGTTTTCTCATTAAACGTATAAGTATCATCTGGACATGGATTTTCTTCAAATGTGTCAGCATGTCCACCACATTTAACAGCCGCTGCTTCTTCTGCCGTGTAACCAGGATTTTCTTCAAACCATTTATCACATCTAGATTTACTTTTCTTATATCTATCACAATCTCCTGGACCTTTTGCAGCGATATATTCTTCAGAACATGCATCATCCATGCCTGTATATTTTTTCTTTTTATCAGGATTTGCATCTATTTCATCACTTTCTTCACCTGCTTCACCACTAACATCAAATGCTTGACCACCAATAACTACAGATGAATCAGATATACCCATACCATCAGAAGTACCAGCTCCTTCATCATCTTCTAAATTTGATATATCAATGTCATCATCACCATTATCACCGTTATCTTTAAATGGACTTGCATTTATAATTTTTAATACGCCTTCATCACCTACGATTTCTTTTAAAAAAGAAGCTCTCATGTTTGCTCTTTTTTCAATACCGCTACCACCGTCACCGCCGTCACCGCCATTACCACCGTCACCACCTTTACCTTTTCCAAATAAATCACCTAGTATATCACCAGCTGATTTTTTAGGTGGACAAGGTTTAGTAGTATCGCTCGCNAACATCATTTGACCGTCAACGTCAATACAAGCAGGATCTTCTTTACCTGCTGCGCCGCCTGTTTCTTTTGCTTTAGCTCCTTCACCTATTGCTGCTTGTATATTAGCAGCGGCTTTACCACCACCATATGCAGCTGATGAGTCAATAGACTTAAACTTAGCTACTGATTCAGCCATAGATTTTGGCGCACTTAGATCTTTATAAATTTTCTCTAAGTTTTCTTTTTTCTTTTTTCTTATTTTATCGTATAGATTTGCCATAATTATTTACGTTTAGTGAACATGCGATCAAACACGTCTTCTTCTTTTTCGTATGCTTCTTTTTCCCAAGCTAAACCTTCACTACCTTCATTCATATTTTTTCTAGGATATACTGTGCCTTTCCAATAAACAAAGTCATCGTCATAATCAAGATCACCTCGTTCCATTTGATCGTGGTGTACTTGTTCATGAGCAATAGCTCCTTTACCTTCTTGACTATGTAAATCTATATCATCATCTACATACATAGACCCATCATTGTTAGCTTCAGCTACAACTCCGTCATCTAGTGGTTTTTGTAGTAAGTTAATAGACTGTATAACCTCATCAACTCTTTCTTTTGATTGATCAGAGTTGTGAAAGTTAGGTTTATCTAGTTTAAATGCCACTGTTAGTGTTTTTTACCATAGTGTTTTTTAGCCATAGTATGACCTTTTTTGTACTTTTTAGTCACAGCAGCTTTTTTATTTTTGTAATGTTTCTTAGTAACTGACTCTTTTTCAATAGCAGCTTTAAATGCTNGATTAGCATCACTNTTCATTAATTTACTTTTTTGCTCTTCGCTATAAATTTTCTTTACAGGAGCTGTATCATGCTTAGGCATAGATTTAACTGAGTTATTACCTAGCTTAAGCTTTTGAAAAATGTTAGTTGCTTTTGGTCCTGGTTTTCCCATGATTATCTGTTTTTGTCTTTTATCATATCATCAATAGCTTTATTATAAACTTTATCAGTATATGATTTGTTGTTAAAAAAAATGTTTCGCTCTGAAGTTGGAATATCCTCCTCCCCTAATAAGATTCTGTATATACGGGATATAAGTTGACTGCATTTAAATGAGGTTTTGTATATACTATATTTAATTGTAGTTCGGTTTCTATGTCTCCAAACTTCGATCCAACCGTCTTTTCGAAGTCGCTCCCAGCGGTTTTTATCCCAACTGTAAGTATAAGAGCCATCTATAAAATTATTACGTGTAAATCGCGATTTGCAATCTAAATACACTAAAAGTTCTAAGTCAGCGTCTTTTAAGTTATAAGTTTTACAGGCCCATTTGCGAACAAGCCTGTAATATTTAAATAAACCTATATCTCTTAAATCTGACGCAGTAAGTCTCATTAGTCTATAAGTACTACGTCTTTTACTGTAATTATTTGATAACTTTTATTATTTTTCTGCATAGTATTACCAGCGTGTTTATCATAATATATAATGTCATTATTTTTTACGCCTTCTACTAAATTACCAACAGATATAGCTTTTCCTTTATCGTATCTATTGTCTGTTAAATTATCAGTAAGCTCTAAACCACCAACTTTTGTTGGTTCTTGTTTTATTTTGTCTACTACTATGTAAAAATTAACTGCTTGCATTTTCAACTCTTATATTAGAAATTACACAATCTGCAGAAATAATAGTAGAAACAACACTAACTGCATTTTTTAGCGCCGTTTTTGTGACCAAAACCGGATCTACGATACCAGCTTCAATCATATCAGTTTTTTCACCGTTTATAACGTTAACACCAACATTAGGTGCCACACATTCGCAATCTTCCATGCCAGCATTATCTAAAATCGTAAAATATGGTGATTTAATAGCGTTTAATAATATTTGTTCACCATTATTAGCGGCTTTTATAGTTTCCGATGCATTTTTAAGTACAACTCCACCGCCAGCAACAATACCTTCTTGCAAAGCAGCTTTAACTGCGTAAATAGCATCTTCAACTCTATCCTTTTTTTCTTTTAATTCTATTTTAGAGTTACCACCAACTCTAATAATGCCGACAGAGCCTGATAAAATTGCTAATCTGTCTTTTAAACGTTTCTTAATATAAGAATTTTTTTCGTTATTTATCTTTTTATTGATGTCTTTGATCCTTTCTTTCACATTTTCGTTTAAAACGCCAGTTGTAAGGACTGTAGTTCTGTTATCAGTTACAGATTTTACTACTTCACCCAAACAATCTGGCCGGATTAATTCTAAATCATCTCCGAGCTCTTCATCAATTACCTTCGCACCGGTTAAAAGCGCTAAATCTTCAATAGAATCACGTTTTGTAGGGCCAAAACCAGGTGAATCTATGATATTTACCTTAATATTACCCTTAACTTTGTTCATCAAGAGCGCCGATTTTACCTGTTGGCTAACTTGAGCAACAATAAGTAGTGATCTATTCTGTTTTATAACATGTTCTAGTACTGCTTGTATCTTCCTAATGTTAGGAATTTCAGAGGCAACGCACAAAATGTATGGATTTTCCATAACTACTTGCTGTCTATCTTTATCTGTTACCCAATGTGGTGATGTTAAACCACATTTTAGCTGTACTCCATCAACTATTTCTGAATATGTATCAGCAGTTTCACTTTCTTCCATCAAAACTACACCATCTTTACCTACTTTTTCATAAGCATCGGCTATAATATCACCTAAATTAGTGTCGTTGTTGCAACTTATCGCAGAAACGTGCTTAAGAGTAGCACCAGATACTGCTTTGGCGTGTTTAGAAAGGTATTTATTAACCTTTTCACTTGCTGATTGTATTCCATTTTTAATATTTCTTACTGATTCACCTAAATATTGTGGATCGTTAACTTGTTTTATTAGTGATTCGGCAAGGACGATAGCTGTTGTAGTACCGTCACCTGCTTCTTTCACTGTATTTTTCGATGCTTCTTTAATAAGTGTAGCTCCTATATTCTCTACAGGATCTCTTAATATAACTGATTCAGCTACAGTAACACCATCTTTTGTAATTACTGGTCTTCCCATCTCATCTTCATATATTACACACTTACCTGATGCGCCGAGGGTAGATTTTACCGCTTTCGCTAGTTTTTCTACACCATCAATAACTTTAGTTTTAGCATTATCGCCAAAATTTAAGTCTTTGACGATCTGACTAGGTTGAGTAAATTCCATTTGATTAAATTAATTTAGTTATTATTTAAATGTTTTAACAACTTTAGGTCCTTTAACAAAATCTATCTTTTTAGTATAATGATCTATACTACCATCGATAGCTGCTTCAGCACTTTCTATTGTTTCACGTCTTGTAACGTCGTACCATTTATCGTTTGTTTCGATGTCTTGGTATTCGGTTTGATAGTAACCATTTGGTAACTGAACTATTCGCCAGTTTTTCTTATCTGCAAGGTGTTTCCACGCTGCAATGGTTTCTTCGGATTGTTGTGGTTGACTAGACCACGAGTTAGTCTTGTAATAAAAATACGTCATAATTATTGGTTTTGGTTATTAATAGTTATCCAACTTCACCTCTTGAGTGAGTTGCACGGTTATAAGCAATAGATGTTCTACGAACTTGTCCACTTGGTGTATGGTGTAGATCAGAGTCACCTCTTTGACCTATCCTTTGGTTTTCAGCTTTTTTCCTACGTCTTGCAGGCGTCATAGCTGCTGCTTTATCCCTAGCTCTTTTTCTTCTTAATGCTGCGGGACTAAGCCCTTGTGAATTTGCTACTGCCATAAAAAGATAATTACACAAAATAGTAAATATTTAAAAGTGTGACACTTGCCTGTTACTAGATATATCTATATAGCTAATGTCACTAAAAAAAAGTTATAAGATATTTTGAGGTATAGGGTAGCCCCTACCCCTCCACCATCCTACACATATATGAAAGTCTATTATATAAGCCCAGCCCCGCCATCCTATATATTTTGCCGCCATATAGCCAGCATAACGCAACATGTATAGCATCTATTCTATATTACTCACTATGTATTTACCTAGATTATTTAGGTATTGCTCAGCCAGCCCATGCCTCAACGTGTATAGCACTCGCCGCCCCAGCCCACCTATACTATCCAGCTCATCACGTACTACCATTGTATGTCTATATATTTATTTATACATAGTTAATACGAGTCAAGTTGGATAATATATATGTAATATGAAAGTAACTAATTTAAATAAAGAGAGAGAGTGTGGTATACTAGAACTACTAAATTTACTACTAAACAAACTATCTACTTTTATACAATGTAAATACGATTCATATTGGATAATATAAATGTAACACTTAATTAATAAAATTTAAAACTATGAGTAATTTAATTTCAAAAAGATTTGTCGTTAGACAATCACTAGTCGGTAAAAATGTAACTATCGAATTTACAAACAAAAAAGGTGACAAAATCACTTACAATCATGACAAAGTATTTTCTATCATGAAAGATTCACTTACTAAACTACCTTGCTGGTTAAAGTACAAATCTTACACTGCTACTAATAATATACCTTTAGTACTTAGAGATAAAGAGTTAGTATAATCTAACTTTTTATTTCACTCGGCGTTCAAAGTTCTCTCGAGTATAAATACAGTTGAATAACTAGTCTTGGAGCAGAGGTGTGTTTCGATTACACACACTAGTACTAACACTTTAAATATATAACTATGATTAAATTTCATTTTAACAAAGCGTATAAATACGTAACGAATACTCACCCACTACATATCTTTTTTGATACTATTGCAGTAGGTTTAGGCGCACTAGCGTTCACTGGTATCGGCTTTATGATATTCATGATAGCGACAGGCGGAGCAGCAAATGCAGATTTTAACTGTGGAATTTGCTACTAATGAAAGAGTTAATTAAAATAGTCGTAGAATTTATGTTCGTAGCGTTCATATTCTACGCACTTTATGTTTCACTATGGATATTCTGTCCATGCTAAATTAAGAATTATGGCACACATAAATACATACAAATTAAAAGTAGGTTTCAGATTATACTCTAAACACTACAATCTATTAACAGCTGAGCAAAGAGCTCACGTAAATAAAATAGTTTATGAGCAATACTAGAAAATATACACACGAAAAAGTGTGGTCATTTGAAGACGAGCACGTAATTGATGGTATGATTTACTCTAACGAGTTAGATAAATATGTAACTATTGAAGAATATACTGATGTTTACTATGGCACGCTCTAGAAAATTTACACATAAAACTGTACTAAAACTCACTAGACAACAAATAATGTTAATAGAAGATGAGTGGTGGGATAGATATAATAAAAGAACATACAATCTTAATACGAAAATAGATGGATAATAAAAATATGAAGACGTTAAAATTTATAAACTACAATGTACACGGCGTGCCTACTCACGTGTTAGTTGATGGTGTTCTGCATGAAAGAATACCTTATGCAAAAGAGTGGCGAAAATATATAACTATAAACGGAATTAGCTATGTCGAATAAACC
>FUFK010056165.1_pt1 | contig 20032 bp, 15 predicted proteins | sample 1021851 | NCBI WGS metagenome assembly FUFK01 (sample SAMEA51879418, study PRJEB19060) | metagenome
CACGTCAGTTGTACGGAAGTAGAACTGCGGACGGTAGTTCGCGAAGAACGGCGTGTGACGGCCACCTTCCTCTTTGGTGAGGATGTAGGCTTCGGCTTCGAACTTGGTGTGCGGGTTCACGGAACCGGGCTTGCAGAGAACCTGACCGCGCTCAACGCCGTCACGCTCAACGCCACGCAGCAGCGCGCCGATGTTGTCGCCAGCTTCACCACGGTCCAGCAGCTTGCGGAACATTTCCACGCCGGTGCAGGTGGTTTTCTTGGTGTCGCGGATGCCGACGATTTCGATTTCGTCGCCAACGTTGATCACGCCACGCTCAACACGGCCAGTCACAACGGTACCACGACCAGAGATCGAGAACACGTCTTCGACGGGCATCAGGAACGGCTGGTCAACAGCACGCTCAGGTGTCGGGATGTAGTTGTCGACTTCTTCCATCAGCTTGCGGATCGCGTTCTCGCCGATGTTTTCGTCACGGCCTTCCATCGCCGCCAGAGCGGAACCGGGCACAACGGGGATGTCGTCGCCGGGGTAGTCGTAGGAAGACAGCAGCTCGCGGATTTCCATCTCAACCAGCTCAAGCAGCTCTTCGTCGTCAACCTGGTCAACTTTGTTCATGAAGACGACCATGGCGGGGATGCCAACCTGACGGCCGAGCAGGATGTGCTCGCGGGTCTGGGGCATCGGGCCGTCGGCCGCGTTCACAACCAAGATCGCGCCGTCCATCTGAGCCGCACCGGTGATCATGTTTTTCACATAGTCAGCGTGGCCGGGGCAGTCGACGTGGGCGTAGTGACGTGCTTCGGTCTCATACTCAACGTGCGCGGTCGAGATGGTGATGCCGCGGGCCTTTTCTTCGGGCGCGCCGTCGATCTGGTCATACGCTTGGAAGTCACCGAAGTATTTGGTGATCGCCGCGGTCAGCGTGGTTTTACCGTGGTCAACGTGGCCGATTGTGCCGATGTTGACGTGTGGCTTGTTACGTTCAAACTTTGCCTTTGCCATGGTGTTGGCTCCTTTAGATGTTGGGTGGTGGGCTTAAAAACCCACCCTACAGATTGGGTAGGGCGGGGTTCACCCCGCCATCCCGGTTATGCAAATTTGGCCTGAATCTCGTCAGAGATGTTCTGCGGCACAGGCTCGTAGTGGTCGAACTGCATGGTGAAGTTCGCACGACCGGAAGACATCGAACGCAGCGTGTTGATGTAGCCGAACATGTTGGCCAGCGGTACGAAGGCGTCGATCGCGATGGCATTGCCGCGCGTGTCTTGACCCTGCACCTGACCCCGACGGGATGTCAGGTCACCGATGATGCCACCGGTGTACTCTTCCGGTGTCACAACTTCGACCTTCATGATCGGTTCCAGCAACTTTGCGCCAGCTTTTTTCATGCCTTCGCGCATACCCATACGGGCGGCGATTTCGAAGGCCAGAACGCTGGAGTCAACGTCGTGGAACTTACCGTCGATCAGAGCAACCTTGAAGTCGATGACCGGGAAGCCCGCCAGCGGACCGGAGTCCAGAACCGACTTGATCCCTTTTTCCACGCCCGGGATGTATTCCTTGGGAATGGCACCACCGACGATACGGCTCTCGAAGGAGTAACCTTCGCCCGGCTCGGTCGGCATCAGGATCATCTTAACTTCACCGAACTGACCCGAACCACCCGACTGTTTCTTGTGGGTGTAGGTGATCTCGGCTTCGCGGCTGATCGTCTCACGGTATGCCACCTGCGGTGCACCGATGTTCGCTTCAACTTTGAATTCGCGCTTCAGACGGTCCACCAGAATGTCGAGGTGAAGTTCGCCCATGCCCTTCATGATGGTCTGACCGGATTCCAGATCGGTTTCGACGCGGAAAGAGGGGTCTTCGGCGGCCAAACGGGCCAGACCTGCAGACATCTTTTCTTGGTCGGCCTTGGTCTTTGGCTCAACCGCGATCTCGATCACCGGATCGGGGAAGGTCATGGTTTCCAGAACCACCGGATCGTTGGCGGCACAGAGCGTGTCACCTGTGGTGGTGTCTTTCAGACCGGCAAGCGCGATGATGTCGCCCGCAAAGGCTTCTTCGATCTCTTCGCGGTTGATCGAGTGCATCATCATCATACGACCGACGCGCTCTTTCTTGCCCTTGGTCGAGTTCAGAAGGGTATCGCCCTTCTTCAGCACGCCCGAGTAGATGCGGGTGAAGGTCAACGAACCAACGAAGGGGTCGTTCATGATTTTGAACGCAAGGCCAGAGAACGCCATGTCATCATCCGCGCGGCGCGGGATGTTACGGGTTTCTGTCTCATCGCCCGGCTTGAAGCCCATATAGTCGACAACGTCCAGCGGGCTGGGCAGATAGTCGATCACGGCGTTCAAAAGCGGCTGAACACCTTTGTTCTTGAAGGCGGAACCACAGAGAACGGGGATGAACTTGATCGCCAGCGTACCCTTGCGGATCAGGTCGCGCAGGGTGTCGACGTCCGGCTCGGCGCCATCCATCAGGTAGTTTTCCATCGCCTCATCGTCCATCTCGACCGCGGTCTCGATGAGCTTGGCACGCCATTCGTCGGCAGTGTCCTTCAGGCTGTCACGGATCTCGCGCTGTTCCCAGCCCGCACCCAGATCTTCGCCAGACCAGACCCATTCCTTCATGGTGACCAGATCAACGATGCCTTCCAGCTCGTTCTCTGCACCAATCGGGATCTGCACTGGTGCAGGCGTGGCACCTGTACGGTCTTTGATCATGCGAACGCAGTTGAAGAAGTCCGCGCCGATCTTGTCCATCTTGTTGACGAAGACGATACGCGGCACCTTGTAGCGGTCAGCTTGGCGCCACACGGTTTCGGTCTGCGGCTCAACACCGGCGTTGGCGTCAAGAACGGCAACTGCGCCGTCGAGAACCGCCAGCGAACGCTCAACTTCAATGGTGAAGTCAACGTGGCCGGGGGTGTCGATGATGTTCATCCGGTACTTGGTGTCGGATGTCGCATCGGCTGTGGGCTCTTCCTGGCGCTGCCAGAACGTGGTGGTCGCGGCGGAGGTGATGGTGATGCCACGCTCTTGTTCCTGCTCCATCCAGTCCATCGTTGCGGCGCCGTCATGCACCTCACCGATGTTGTGGGATTTGCCGGTGTAGAACAGGATGCGTTCGGAACAGGTGGTTTTGCCGGCATCAATGTGAGCCATGATGCCGAAGTTGCGGTAGCGTTGGAGCGGATAGTCGCGTGCCATGGGGCTGCTTCCTCGAAAATATCAGTACGAACAGATCGCGCCCGCAACCGGGCGCGACGTTGAAATTACCAGCGGTAGTGGCTGAACGCTTTGTTCGCGTCGGCCATCTTGTGCGTATCTTCGCGCTTTTTAACAGCGGTACCACGGGACTGAACGGCGTCCAGCAGCTCGCCTGCAAGGCGCTCTTCCATGGTGTTTTCGTTACGCGCACGGGCGGCTTTGATCAACCAGCGGATCGCCAGCGCCTGACGACGCTCGGGGCGCACTTCGACTGGGACCTGATAGGTGGCACCACCAACGCGACGCGAACGAACTTCGACCGACGGTTGGATGTTTTCAAGCGCTTCGTGGAACACTTCGATCGGGGCGCGTTTGATCTTGTCTTCGACGCGGGTCATCGCGTTGTAGACGATNCGCTCGGCGACAGATTTNTTGCCGTCGATCATCAGGTTGTTCATGAATTTNGTGAGAACCAGATCGCCGTATTTGGCGTCTGGCAGGACTTCGCGTTTTTCAGCGGCGTGGCGGCGTGACATGTCAGTGTCTTCCTCTTGGCGGGTGGTGGGGCGCTGCCCCACCGAACATCGGGTGGAAAGGCGGGGCCGTGCCCCACCTGTGCGAGATTACTTCGGACGCTTCGCGCCGTACTTCGAACGACGCTGCTTACGGTCTTTAACGCCCTGCGTATCAAGAACACCGCGCAGGATGTGGTAACGCACACCCGGAAGGTCTTTTACACGACCGCCGCGGATCAGAACCACGGAGTGTTCCTGAAGGTTGTGGCTCTCGCCCGGGATGTAAGAGATGACTTCGAAACCGTTTGTCAGGCGCACTTTGGCAACCTTACGCATGGCCGAGTTCGGCTTTTTGGGTGTCGTTGTGTAAACCCGTGTGCAGACGCCGCGCTTTTGCGGGCACTCCTGCAGGTGCATGGATTTCGAACGTTTGACTTTCGGCTGCCGCGGCTTGCGGATCAGCTGTTGGATCGTTGGCATTCCGGATATATCCCCGTATCGCTCAGATTTTGTACACGGGGGATCCCCCATGCGGCTAATTTCGGTTACTTCATGCGTCCACAAAGGAAAATGACCGCAACGTTCCCGTACCGAGGAAAACGACGCGGTGGGTTAACAGAGGATCGGGCCAGTAGTAGGCCGGATCGTGACCACTTGAGTTATGAGTTCGGATTGGCAGAGCGGCCTCCACCTCCGAGATAGCGGGCGTATAGGACGTTGCGCGGGGGCTGTCAACAGCAGGGCCCGGCCCGGCGCCGGCCAGAGCAGGGCATCGCGTGCTCTGGATGCGCCATGTGGCCCCCTCCCTCGCAGAGCCCCCTTGCCAGCGGCTCTCCCCTGTCGCCATATTCGTCGAAGTTTTCCTTGAGGGGCAATACCATGCAAGCCATCGGCCTATGCCGTTTTTCTTACCCCGCCCTTGGTGGATTTCAGGTGGGGCACGACACCACCGAGGAACGTATCGCCTACCTCTATGACGACGCCCGGCTTGAGGAGCGCTTCCGCTTGTTTGAGGCCGTCGCCCTGCCCTGCCTCAAAGCACAGTCAGACCCGGATTTCTCAATGATCTTCGTGATCGGCGACCAGTTCCCGGACCACCACGCACGCCGCCTCGAATCGCTCCTCGCCGACCTGCCGCAAGCGGTGATCCACCGCGAGCCGCCCCGCCAGCACCGCGAGGTGATGAAAGAGGTGCTGAACGCCGCGCGGATCAACCCCAAAGGGCCCTGCCTCCAATTCCGCTATGACGATGACGATGCGGTCTCGGTCGATTTCATTGCCCGGCTGCGGCGTACGGTTGAGGACAGCGCGGGGCTTTTGACGGGTCAACGCTCGGTCGCTTTCGACTGGCCCAAAGGGTATATCGCGGAGTTCGGGCAGGGCGGCATCCGCGCGGCGGAAGTGTTCCGCCCCCTCAATGTGGCAGCCTTGGCGATGTATGTGAAGGGCGGCAGCCCGGTCACGATTATGAACTTCGCCCATGAGAAACTGCCGCGTTTCATGCCCTGCGTCAGCCTGCCCGACGCGGCGATGTTCGTGCGCAGCCACAACGGATCGAACGATTCGCGCCAAGGGCTTGCACGGCATGTGGACGTGGCCCCGCTGGATGCCGAAGGCGAAGCGCTGTTTCGAACGCGCTTTGCCATCGACAACGATCAGGTGCGGCGGGTCTTCTCGGCCTGAACCTTTAGCTTCCGCTCGCGGTAGAGGGTAAAGACCCCTGTGGCCACGACGATCCCCGCCCCGGTCAGGGTCAAGGCTCCCGGCCATTCGCCAAAGACGGTCCAGCCCAGCAGCAGCGCCCAAAGCAGGCCGGTATAGCGAAACGGCGCGACAAAGCCGATGTCGCCGACCCGCATGACCTGGATTGAAAAGAAATAGCCGCCCAAAACAAAGACCCCGGAGCCGCCGATCAGCGCCGCCACCGACGGGGTCACCGGCGCCCATGGTCCGCTGAGCGATGCCAACCCCGCCGCCGTCATCACCGACAGCGCGGTCACCAAAGTGACGGTCATGGAAGGCACCGCAGGCGACAANGCGCGGGTCGACAGGTCACGGACCGTCACGCAAAGCACCGCGATCAAGACGTAGATCGACCANATGTTGAACCCCTCCGCGCCCGGCTTCACGATCAGCAGGACACCGCAGAAACCGATCCCAATCGCCACCAAACGCCGCCAGCCCACCGCCTGCCGAAACACCAATGCCGCCGCCAGCGTGACCGAAAGCGGCACCACCTGAAGGATGGCGGTGACATTGGCCAAGGGCATGTTGAACAGCGCGGTGAGAAAGAAATAAGCCGCCGCAATCTCGGCCACCGAGCGCAGGCCAATCACCTGCCAATCCCGCGGCAGGAGACGGAAATCAATCCGACCAAGCTGGCGGCTGAGGGCCAAGATCAGGACCGAGGTCGTCACCCCCCGCAGGAACAAAAGCTGAAACAGCGGCAGCGCCCCGTCGGTCATTTTCAGCAGCGTGTCGTTAAACGTGAAACAGGCCATCGAGGCGATCATCAGCAGCGCGCCGATGGTATTGGGGGACATGAAAGCGCTCCGGGAATAAACCGCGCGGCTTATATCGATACCGCTCCCGAATGACTGGCAGCGGGCACGAGAGCTGTCAAGAACGGGGGGCTGTGCAGGTTCACCGCTTGCGCCCCGCAAATGCGGCATGGCGACTACGTACGACGTCTGCCCCTGCCGCAGTTGCGCAGCCTCACTGGTTGGACGCCTGCGCCACGGGCTGTTGCTGACTGGCCAACAGATTCCGAACCGTACTGCGCAGCAACCCCGGCTCGACAGGCTTCTGCATCACCGTCGCGGCCAGATTGCGAAAGGCGTCATAAACCTCAAGATCGCGGGTGCGGCCGCTGAGGAAGATAATAGGCGTTCCGGCGATGGCGGGGTTTTCGCCAAAGCGGTGCGCCAATTCCAAACCACCCATATCGGGCATGGAGATATCACTGATGATCAAATCGGGCTTCAGGTCATTCACCACCGCCAGCGCATCGCGGGCGTTCAGGCAGGAGACAAAGGTCAGCGATCTGTCGTCGGAAAAGATCATCTTTACCAATTCCAGAATGATCGGATCATCGTCGATATGTAGAATGCGAGACGTCATCTGAAGAACCTTACGACGGTTAAGCTTTCGCAAACCTATTGCCACTATGTGGCGGATGTAAGGCTACGGCGGCAAATTCCCGGCCATCTCGCTGGCGATGCGCATTCAAGGCTGCGGCACCGCGCATAAAAAAGCCCCCGCAACTTTCACTGCGGGGGCTTCTGATTTTCAGGTCAAACCTGCGATCAATCGCGGCTCTCGTCGTCACCGACCGGCGTGTTGAACACATCACCACCGACGATGTCGTCATCCGCGGATGCCGCAGGTGCTGCCAGTGCGGCGGCAGCTTCGGCCTCTTCGCGGCGCGCTTCGATCACGACGTTGTCGCGGTCTGTCGCCACTTTGCGCATCTGCTGGGTCGCCCCACCAGTGCCCGCCGGGATCAGACGGCCCACGATGACGTTCTCTTTCAGACCGACCAGCTTGTCCCGCTTGCCCTGAACCGAAGCTTCGGTCAGCACGCGCGTTGTTTCCTGGAAGGACGCGGCGGAGATGAAGCTGCGGGTCTGCAGCGACGCCTTGGTGATGCCCAGCAGGATCGGTTCGCCCTTGGCAGGACGGCCACCTTTCGACAAGGCCTTTTCGTTGGCCTGATCGAATTCCTGCTTGTCGACGTGTTCACCCTTGAGCAGCGTGGTGTCGCCGCTTTCTTGGATTTCCCACTTCTGCAGCATTTGACGCACGATGACTTCGATGTGTTTGTCGTTAATCTTCACACCCTGCAGGCGGTAAACGTCCTGCACTTCGTCAATCATGTATTCAGCCAGAGCTTCGACGCCCATGATCGCCAGAATGTCGTGCGGCGCGGGGTTGCCGTCCATGATGTAGTCACCCTTCTGCACGAAGTCGCCTTCGGCAACGGGGATGTGTTTCCCCTTGGGCACCATGTATTCAACCTTCACGTCCGGATCATCCGAGCTTTCGATCGCGATGCGGCGCTTGTTCTTGTAGTCCTTGCCGAAGCGCACATAGCCGTCGATTTCCGCGATGATGGCGTGGTCTTTGGGGCGACGTGCCTCAAAGAGTTCGGCCACACGCGGCAGACCACCGGTAATGTCCTTGGTCTTGGCACCTTCACGCGGGATACGCGCGATGATGTCACCGGCCTGCACCTCGGTCTGGTCCTCAACGGACAGAACCGCATCCACCGACATCGGATAGGTCACCGGGTTGCCCGCATCGTTGCGGACCGGCTCGCCATCTTCACCCACCAAGATGATCTCGGGCTTAAGCTCGTTGCCCTTGGGGGCCGCGCGCCAGTCGATCACGATCTTCTGGGTCATGCCGGTTGCTTCGTCGGTGTCTTCTTTGACCGCGATGCCCGAAACAAGGTCGACGTATTTGGTCATACCCGGTTTTTCGGCGATGATCGGCAGGGTGTAGGGATCCCATTCGAACAACTTGTCGCCGCGTGCAACGCTGTCGCCTTCCTTGACGTGAAGCTTGGTGCCGTAGCCGATCTTGTGGCTGGCGCGTTCATCGCCGTTCTCATCGACGATCGAAAGTTTCATGTTCCGACCCATGACGAGCATTTCACCGGCGCTGTTTTCAAGCGTCTGCGCATTGTCGAACACGATTTTGCCGGACTGGCTGGCTTCGAGGAAGGACTGCTGACCACCCTGAGCAACGCCGCCGATGTGGAAGGTCCGCATCGTCAGCTGAGTACCGGGTTCACCGATCGACTGGGCCGCGATGATGCCGACGGCCTCACCTTGGTTAACCAGCGTACCGCGTGCAAGGTCACGGCCATAGCACATGGCGCAGACACCCTCTTCGGCATCACAGGTCAGCGGGCTGCGGATCCGTGCGGACTGCACCCCGGCTTCGTCGATGGCATCCGACATGCGCTCGTCGATCAACGAACCTGCGGGCACCAGAACATCCTCGGCGCCGGGCACCAGAATGTCATCCGCCGCAACACGGCCCAGCAGACGCTCGGCCAGCGAGGAGACAACCTCACCNTCGTTGACAGCCGCTTCGGCNGTGATCGCNGTTTCGGTNCCGCAGTCATGCTCNCGCACGATGCAGTCNTGNGCNACGTCCANCAGACGGCGTGTCAGGTAACCGGAGTTCGCNGTNTTCAGAGCGGTATCCGACAGACCTTTCCGCGCACCGTGNGTCGAGTTGAAGTACTCNAGAACGGTCAGACCTTCTTTAAAGTTCGAGATNATCGGCGTNTCGATGATGTCGCCNTTCGGCTTCGCCATCAGGCCGCGCATCCCGCCCAGCTGTTTCATCTGCGTGACCGAGCCACGNGCACCGGAGTGGGCCATCATGTAGACCGAGTTNGGCTCTTTNTCGGAACCNTTCTCNTGGTNNGTNNNGGCNGAGATGGAGCCCATCATCGCCTCGGTNACCTTGTCGTTACACTTCGACCATGCATCGACGACNTTGTTGTACTTTTCGCCCTGAGTGATCAGGCCGTCCATATACTGCTGTTCAAAGTCCTTCACCTGCTCACGGGTCTCTTCAACCAGCGGCCATTTGGTGTCGGGGATCAGCATGTCGTCTTTGCCGAAGGAGATGCCCGCTTTGAAAGCTTCGCGGAAACCCATGGTCATGATCTGGTCACAGAAGATAACCGACTCTTTCTGACCGCAATAACGGTAGACGGTGTCGATGACCTGCTGCACTTCTTTCTTACGCAGCAGACGGTTGACGAGGTCAAACGGCGCTTTCGCGTTCAGTGGCAGAAGCGCACCAAGACGGATACGACCGGGGGTCGTGTCAAAGCGCATCATCACTTCGTTGCCTTCGGCGTCGATCTGTTTGATCCGCGCTTTAATCTTGGTGTGCAGGTGAACCGCACCGGCGTCGAGGGCGTGCTGCACCTCATCAACCGAGCCAAAGACCATGCCTTCGCCAACCATGCCTTTGCGCTCAAGGGTCGTGTAGTAGAGACCCAAGATCATATCCTGCGACGGCACGATGATCGGTGCGCCGTTTGCAGGCGACAGAACGTTGTTCGTGGACATCATCAGAACACGTGCTTCCAACTGGGCTTCCAGCGAGAGCGGCACGTGAACGGCCATCTGGTCACCGTCGAAGTCAGCGTTGAAGGCCGAGCAGACGAGCGGGTGAAGCTGGATCGCTTTACCTTCGATCAACACGGGCTCAAACGCCTGAATGCCGAGACGGTGAAGCGTCGGCGCGCGGTTGAGCATGACGGGGTGCTCACGGATCACCTCATCAAGAATGTCCCAAACTTCGGGACGCTCTTTCTCGACCAGCTTTTTCGCCTGTTTCACGGTGGAGGACAGACCTTTGGCCTCAAGCCGCGAGTAGATGAACGGCTTGAAAAGCTCCAAAGCCATCTTTTTGGGCAGACCACATTGGTGCAGCTTCAACTCAGGACCGGTCACAATGACCGAACGGCCCGAGAAGTCGACGCGCTTACCCAAAAGGTTCTGACGGAAGCGTCCCTGCTTACCTTTCAGCATGTCGGACAGCGACTTCAGCGGGCGCTTGTTGGCACCGGTGATGACACGGCCACGACGGCCGTTGTCGAACAGAGCGTCGACGGATTCCTGCAGCATCCGCTTTTCGTTGCGGACGATGATGTCAGGTGCGCGCAGCTCAATGAGACGCTTCAAACGGTTGTTCCGGTTGATCACGCGGCGGTACAGGTCGTTGAGGTCAGAGGTCGCGAAACGGCCACCATCCAGCGGCACCAGCGGGCGCAGTTCTGGCGGGATCACCGGGATCACGGTCATGACCATCCACTCAGGCCGGTTGCCCGACTCGAGGAAGGACTCAACCACTTTCAGACGCTTGATGATCTTCTTGGGCTTCAGCTCGCCTGTCGCCTCTTTCAGATCGGCGCGCAGGGTCTCGGCTTCGGCTTCCAGATCAATGGCGGCCAGCATTTCGCGGATCGCTTCGGCACCGATGTTGGCGGTGAAAGCGTCCATGCCATAGGCGTCTTGGGCGTCCATGTACTCTTCTTCGGTCATCATCTGACCGTATTGAAGATCGGTAAGGCCCGGCTCGATCACGACGTAGTTCTCAAAGTAGAGAACACGTTCAAGATCACGCAGTGTCATGTCCAGCATCAGGCCGATGCGCGAAGGCAGGGACTTGAGGAACCAGATATGCGCCACGGGCGACGCCAGTTCGATGTGGCCCATACGCTCACGGCGGACCTTTTGCAGCGTCACTTCGACACCGCATTTCTCGCAGACAACGCCGCGATACTTCATCCGCTTATATTTGCCGCAAAGGCATTCGTAGTCTTTGATCGGGCCAAAGATACGCGCGCAGAACAGGCCGTCACGCTCGGGCTTGAACGTCCGGTAGTTGATGGTTTCCGGCTTCTTGATCTCACCGAAGGACCAGCTGAGGATCCGCTCTGGCGAGGCCAAAGAGACCTTGATTTCGTCAAACGCTTTTTGTGGCGTCAGCGGGTTGAACGGGTTGTTTGTCAGTTCCTGGTTCATTTTCAAATCCTTGAAAGGGGTGCGTTGGGAGGGACTGGACCCGTTTTCTTTCGAAGAAAACGGGCCGGGATTTTTAAAAAATCCCGTTTACCGCGTCACTCATCCTCCTCCGCATCCAGGAGTTCCATATTCAGGCCGAGGCCGCGCACTTCCTTAACGAGAACGTTAAAGCTCTCTGGAATGCCCGCTTCGAAGTTATCCTCGCCCTTGACGATGCTTTCATAGACCTTGGTCCGGCCCGCGACGTCGTCCGACTTGACGGTCAGCATTTCCTGCAATGTGTAAGCGGCGCCGTAGGCTTCGAGAGCCCAGACTTCCATCTCACCAAAGCGCTGGCCACCGAACTGTGCCTTACCACCCAGCGGCTGCTGTGTGACGAGGGAGTACGGCCCTGTCGAACGTGCGTGGATCTTGTCGTCCACCAAGTGGTGCAGCTTGAGCAGGTACTTGACGCCGACAGTCACCGGGCGGGCAAACTGCTCACCTGTACGACCATCGAACAGCACCGACTGACCGGAGGTGTCGAACCCGGCCCGCTTGAGGCTGTCGTTCACGTCCGCTTCCTTGGCACCGTCAAAGACCGGCGTGGCGATTGGCACGCCGCGGCGCACGTTACCAGCCGCTTCAAGCAGCGTGTCTTCGTCCATGCCGCTGATGCCTTCTTCGTAGACATCATCGCCGTAGGCCAAGCTCAGCGCTTCGCGCACCGGTGTCAGATCACCCGAACGGCGGTACTCTTGCAGCGCCTCGTCGACATTCAGGCCCAGACCGCGTGCGGCCCAACCCATATGCGTCTCAAGAATCTGACCAACGTTCATCCGGCTAGGCACGCCCAAAGGGTTAAGACAGAAGTCGACCGGGGTACCATCGGCGAGGAACGGCATGTCCTCCATCGGCACCACTTTCGAGATCACACCCTTGTTCCCGTGACGACCGGCCATCTTGTCGCCCGGCTGCAGCTTACGCTTCACCGCCACGAACACTTTGACCATCTTCATCACACCCGGGGGCAGATCGTCACCACGACGTACTTTTTCGACCTTGTCCTCGAAACGTGCATCCAAGGTCCGTTTCTGGATCTCATACTGCTCGTTCAGGGCTTCGACGATCTTCGCGTCATCCTCGTCCTCAAGGGCCAGCTGCCACCACTGACCACGGGTCAGGGTTTCCAGCAGTTCCTCGGTGATCTGGCTGTTCGCCTTCACGCCTTTGGGGCCTTTGACGGCAATTTTGCCAAGGATCATATCCTTGAGACGCGCATAGATGTTGCGGTCAAGGATCGCCAGCTCGTCGTCCCGGTCACGGGCCAGACGTTCGACTTCCTCACGCTCGATCTGCAGCGCACGCTCGTCTTTCTCAACGCCGTGACGGTTAAAGACACGCACTTCGACAACCGTGCCGAAATCGCCCGGCTTCACACGCAACGAAGTGTCGCGCACGTCAGAGGCTTTCTCACCGAAAATGGCGCGCAGAAGCTTTTCTTCCGGCGTCATCGGGCTTTCGCCCTTCGGTGTGATCTTACCCACAAGGATGTCGCCCGGCTCAACGTCCGCACCGATGTAAACGATACCGGCTTCGTCGAGGTTGCGAAGGGCTTCCTCGCCGACGTTGGGGATGTCGCGGGTGATCTCTTCTGGCCCAAGCTTCGTGTCACGCGCGGCGACTTCGAATTCCTCAATGTGGATCGAGGTGAAGACGTCGTCACGGGAAATCCGCTCGGAGATCAGGATGGAGTCTTCGTAGTTGTAGCCATTCCACGGCATGAAGGCGACGACGACGTTCTTGCCGAGCGCCAGTTCCCCCATGTCGGTGGACGGACCATCCGCGATGACCTGCCCCTTGGTGACCTTCTCGCCCACCTTCACCAGCGGACGCTGGTTGATGCAGGTGTTCTGGTTCGAGCGCTGGAACTTGCGCATGCGGTAGATGTCCACACCCGCGTCGCCCAGCTCAAGGTCTTCGGTGGCCCGGATCACGATACGCGACGCATCGACTTGGTCGATGATACCCGCGCGGCGGGCCGTGTAGGCGGCGCCAGAGTCGCGTGCCACCACTTCTTCGATGCCGGTGCCGACAAGCGGCGCCTCNGCTNGCAGAAGCGGNACNGCCTGACGTTGCATGTTCGAGCCCATGAGAGCGCGGTTGGCGTCGTCGTTTTCGAGGAACGGGATCANCGAAGCAGCGACCGAGACCAACTGNTTGGGCGAAACGTCGATCAGGTCCACGTTTTCNGTCGGGGCCANCGTGTAGTCNCCGGACTGACGGGTCGAGACCAGTTCGTTNACNAACTTCATGTTCTCGTCGAGGTTGGCGTTCGCCTGAGCCACGGTGTGGCGCATTTCCTCGGTCGCGGACATGTAGTGCACTTCGTCGGTGACGGTGCTGTCNTTGACNACGCGGTAAGGCGTTTCGATGAAGCCGTATTTGTTCACGCGGGCAAAAGTGGCCAGCGAGTTGATCAGACCAATGTTCGGCCCTTCCGGCGTTTCAATCGGGCACATCCGACCATAGTGGGTCGGGTGAACGTCGCGGACTTCAAAGCCCGCACGCTCACGTGTCAAACCGCCCGGCCCAAGCGCCGAGAGACGACGCTTGTGCGTCACTTCGGAGAGCGGGTTGGTTTGGTCCATGAACTGCGACAGCTGCGACGAGCCAAAGAATTCACGCACCGCAGCCGCGGCCGGCTTGGCGTTGATCAGGTCTTGCGGCATCACGGTGTCGATCTCGACAGAGGACATCCGCTCTTTGATCGCACGCTCCATGCGCAGCAGGCCAACGCGGTACTGGTTTTCCATCAATTCGCCGACGGAACGCACACGACGGTTGCCGAGGTGGTCAATGTCGTCGATGTCGCCACGGCCATCGCGCAGGTCAACCAGCGCTTTGATACAAGCGACGATGTCGTCACGGTCCAGCGTACGCTGTGTGTCGGGTTTGTCGAGTGCCAGACGCATGTTCATTTTCACGCGGCCAACGGCCGAGAGGTCATAGCGTTCGCTATCAAAGAACAGCGTGTCAAAGAGCGCGGAGGCGGCCTCGACGGTGGGCGGTTCGCCCGGACGCATGACGCGGTAGATGTCCATGAGCGCGGTGTCGCGGTTCATGTTCTTGTCCATCGCCATGGTGTTGCGCATGTAGGGGCCAACATTGACGTTGTCGATATCCAGCAGCGGAATCTCGGTGATGCCCGCGTCGATCAGCTCTTTCGCGGTGCCGCCGATCAGGGTGCCGTCTTTGTCGTATTCCAGCGTCAACTCGTCACCGGCTTCGACGTAGATCGCACCGGTTTCTTCGTTGATGATGTCACGCGCGACGAACTTGCCAACGATGTGATCGAAGGGCAGCAGCAGGTCTTTGACCTTGCCTTCGTCGAGCAGTTTTTTGACGGCGCGAGGCGTGACCTTTTTGGTCGCTTCGAACAGGATTTCACCTGTCGCTGCATCCACCAGATCATAGGTCGGACGGGTGCCGCGCACGCGGTCGGGGAAGAAGGGTGCAACCCAGCCCTTGTTCTTCTCCAGCGTGTAGGTAACCGTGTTGTAATAGGCGTTCATGATCGCCTCTTGGTCCAGCCCAAGGGCATAGAGCAAGGTCGTCACAGGCAGTTTGCGGCGGCGGTCAATCCGGGCAAAGACGATGTCTTTGGCGTCGAATTCGAAGTCCAGCCAGGAACCGCGGTAGGGGATGATGCGGCAAGCGAAGAGGAGCTTGCCCGACGAGTGGGTTTTGCCCTTGTCGTGGTCAAAGAACACGCCCGGGGAGCGGTGCATCTGGGATACGATCACACGCTCGGTGCCGTTCACGACGAAAGTGCCGTTCGGCGTCATCAGGGGCATGTCGCCCATGAACACGTCTTGTTCTTTGATGTCTTTGACCGACTTCGCGCCGGTGTCTTCGTCCACATCAAACACGATGAGGCGCAGCGTCACCTTAAGCGGCGCGCTGTAGGTCATGTCACGCTGCTGACATTCCTCAACATCGTATTTCGGCTTTTCGAGCTCGTACTTGACGTATTCAAGCACGGAGGTCTCATTGAAATCTTTGATCGGGAAAACCGACTGGAAAACGCCTGTGATACCTTCACCATCGGTGGGGGTCTCGGCGTCGCCGGAATTCAAGAACAGATCGTAAGAGGATTTCTGAACCTCGATGAGGTTCGGCATCTCCAGCACTTCGCGGATTTTGCCGTAATATTTACGCAGACGTTTCTGGCCAAGGAAGGATTGTGCCATGTGTCGTGTCACCTTTCGTGTCTCTTGCCGAGCGCATCAACCACCGGGGCCGTGGTGCGCGCCCATAAGAGCGGAAAATCCGGGTCAATTCTTGGAATGCGTCCCACTGCATCCCTTCCGACCATGGACCTCTCCAGAGAAATGCTCTGAGCTAGAACATTCGTCAAAACAGGTCAGGCTGGACAGGAAAACTCCCGTCCAGCCCTTGTTCATGCGTGGTGCACGTTGCCGCGCACCTCTGGCTTAGGCCAGCTCGACTTCGGCGCCAGCTGCTTCCAGCTTGCCTTTGATGTCTTCGGCTTCGGCTTTGTCGACGCCTTCTTTGATCTTGCCACCGGCTTCGACCAGGTCTTTGGCTTCTTTCAGGCCGAGACCCGTGATGCCGCGGACTTCCTTGATCACGTTGATCTTGGATGCGCCGGCGTTCTTCAGAACGACGTCAAATTCGGTCTTTTCTTCTTCGGCAGCGCCGCCATCAGCAGGACCAGCCATCATCACTGCGCCGCCAGCGGCGGGCTCGATGCCGTACTCGTCTTTCAGGATGGTTTTCAGTTCTTGTGCTTCAAGCAGAGTCAGACCAACGATGTCTTCTGCCAGTTTTTTCAGATCAGCCATGTTTAGCTCTTTCCGTTACGATATGTGTGTTCCAACGCGCGTGTTCAACCCGAGCGCCGGCTTGACGATATGCCTTACGCAGCCGCCTTGTCCTCAATCGTGGACAAGATGGATGCGATGTTGCTTGCAGGTGCGCCAATGGCCCCGGCGATGTTCGAAGCAGGTGCGCCGAGCATGCCCGCGATGGTGGAGATAAGCTCCTCCCGCGAAGGCATTTTCGACACGGCTTCGACACCAGCGGCGTCCAACGCGTTCTCACCCATGGAACCACCAAGGATCACCAGCTTTGGGTTTTCCTTGGAGAACTCCTGAGCAACCTTGGCCGCAGCCACAGGATCCTCAGAATAGGTCAGAACGGTCATACCCGTCAGAAGGTCAGCGATGCTTTCGCATGGCTTGCCCTCAAGGGCGATCTTGGCGAGCCTGTTTTTGGCAACACGCACGGCCCCACCGGCAGCGCGTGCGCGCGCCCGAAGGTCCTGCATTTCGGCAACTGTCAAACCGACGTAGTGGCTAACCACAACGACGCCAGAGCTTTCAAAGATCTGGCCGAGTTCGTCGACCAGCTGTTCTTTTTGTGCTCTATCCACAGTTTCACTCCAAATTTGGGGGTTGCCCCCCGGCTCAGTTCAGGATGCGGTCTTCTGCATCCCATTCGGGTCCAATGTCAGGGTCCCGGCCAAAACCGCCCGAGGGCAGAATTTTTCCGGTTTCCCATCTCAGGAAGGAATTATTCAGGCCAAGGCCCAAACCCTCCGTCTCGGACAGACGCGCGGACCGATCTTTTGGTCCTTGCGTATCTGACGGCCGAAGCCGCCAAATCTCGGGTCGTAAGGTGGGAGGCTGGCCCCCACCCCACTGGATCACTCGGCGGTTGCGTTCTCGACAGCGACCGACACGCCCGGGCCCATTGTGGAGCTCAGGTTGATCTTTTTCATATATGTGCCTTTGGCACCGGCAGGCTTGGCTTTGGACACCGCGCCAACAAAGGCACGGATGTTCTCGGCCAGCTTGGCTTCGTCGAAGGACAGTTTGCCAACGCCTGCGTGGACGACACCGCCCTTTTCGGCTTTGAACTGAACTTCACCGCCCTTGGCCGCTTTCACGGCGTCGGCGACATCCATGGTCACGGTGCCAACCTTGGGGTTCGGCATCAGGTTACGGGGGCCAAGCACTTTACCCAGACGGCCAACGATCGGCATCATGTCGGGTGTCGCGATGCAACGATCAAAGTCGATCTTGCCGGACTGCACGGTTTCCATCAGGTCTTCTGCGCCAACGATATCTGCGCCAGCCTTTTCGGCTTCTTCAGCTTTCGCGCCACGGGCGAAGACAGCAACGCGCATGGTTTTGCCGGTGCCGTTGGGCAGGCCGACAACACCGCGGACCATCTGGTCAGCGTGGCGTGGGTCAACACCGAGGTTCATCGCGATCTCGATGGTTTCGTCAAACTTTGCGTTTGCGTTTGCTTTGATGAGGCTTACCGCTTCTTCAACGGTGATCTCTTCTTTACCAGCAAAGGCTTCACGGGCGGCGCGGGTGCGTTTTCCAAGTTTTGCCATCTTACTTCACCTCGATGCCCATGGACCGGGCAGAGCCCAGAATGATTTTCATCGCCGCTTCCACGTCGTTCGCGGACAGGTCGGCGGCTTTTGCTTCTGCGATCTCGCGCAGCTGCTTGGTGGTTACGGTACCGACGGTTTCACGGCTCGGCGTTTTCGCGCCAGAGTTCACCTTGGCAGCTTTTTTCAGGTAGTAGGACGCCGGGGGCGTCTTGATGTCCATGGTGAAGGACTTGTCCTGATAGTAGCTGATCACGGTGGGGCACGGTGCGCCCGGCTCCATGTCTGCGGTCTTGGCATTGAACGCCTTACAGAATTCCATGATGTTGATGCCGCGCTGACCGAGGGCTGGACCCACGGGCGGGGACGGGTTTGCTTGACCCGCTTTNACTTGCAACTTCATCGTACCGACGAGTTTCTTGGCCATCTGACCATTCTCCTTTCAACACCCTTGGGGCGCGCCCCGCGGGATCTTCGTTGCGTGGTCCGGGTTGGGCGCCGCGGCGCCCTTGCCTCCCACAATGACCGACACCGTTGAGGCGCCGGGATGGCAGACCTGAGCCCGCCACACACTCAGATCTGTTTGTTGACCTGCGTGAATTCCAATTCGACCGGGGTTTCCCGGCCAAAGATCGAGACCGACACCTTGAGGCGCTGGTTGTCCTCGTCGACCTCTTCGATCATGCCGTCGAAGTCCTCGAATGGACCGTCGGCAACCTTGACCTTCTCGCCGATCTCGAAGTGGATCAGCGTGCGTGGGGCTTCTTCGCCTTCCTGCACACGACCCAGGATCGCTTGAACCTCAGCATCGCGCATCGGCATCGGGCGGCCTTGCGGGCCCAAGAAACCGGTGACGCGGTTGATCGAGTTGATCAGGTGATAGCCCGCGTCGGACATTTCCATATGCACCAGCACATAGCCGGGCATGAAGCGACGCTCGGTTGTCACCTTCTTGCCGCGCCGGACCTCGATCACCTCTTCGGTGGGCACCAGCACTTCGTCAATCTGGTCTTCAAGTTCCTGCTCGGCCACGGATGCGCGGATCTGCTCGGCGATCTTCTTTTCGAAGTTCGACAGGACACTGACCGAATACCACCGTTTTGCCATCTGAACTCTGGTCCCTGTCTTGCCATGCGGGCTGCCCCGGCATGTAAATTCGTCAATCACACGGAGCCTCGGCCCCGCAACATCTGAACAAAAAATCGGCGCGCAACTCGAATCGCCGCACGCCCCTTTTCAGGTCAGGTCTGCGCAATAGCCCGCGCAGACGCAGGTTTCAAGGGTGTAAAGATAAATTCACCCGCGCGGGCGATGCTTAGCCGAACATCCCAAGGATCTGCTGCAGACCGCCGCGGATCAGGATGTCTACGATCGCAAAGAAAACCGCCGTCAGCGCGGCGAGGATAAAGACCATCACAGTGGTCAGCATCACTTCGCGCTTGGTCGGCCAAACAACCTTGGCAACTTCGGTACGAACCTGCTGGATGAACTGAAGCGGATTGGTGGTGGCCATGACATCTTTCCTTGTTGCCCGATTGGGCGGATGTAACGGGTCCGCCCCCTAGTTTCAAGACACCATCGCGTGCAGCCTAGGCTTCGGAGTTGCGCAGACTGTCAAACCGGCGATCCAGGGCTTCGTCATAGCGGGTCTCAGCCGCTGCCATCTCGCCAAAGTCCGGCAGATAAAGCCCGTCGACCATCCCTTCGGGAAAGCGATCAAGCACCGCATCCCATTTCATCGCGAATGCATCCAAACGTGCATGAAGCGCCGCCGCCCGCTCCGGCCGCCGCGCGGCATACCAGCGCCCAAGCGCCAGTGCGCGCCCCCAAAACCCGTCATAACCAAGGGCGAGAAAGACCCCCAGCGAGACGAACACCGCGATGAAAACCACGCCCAGTACTAACCAAGGCCGCAGAATCACAGCGAGCGCAAGCAGGCTCAGCATCACCGCCCGAGGCGACGGTCGTTTCTTAGGTATCTTGAGCGGCAAACGTTTTTCGGATTTGCCTTTGGCAGCCTCCGGCTCCGGCAGCTCGGGAAAGGCATTGCGTCCGGACTGCCGATGTTTGGCGGGGGGCTCCGGTGTGTCCATCCCGGTGCCCTCATGCCTCTCCGTCATCACGTTTCGGATCGCAGACAGCGCGGTGGGGTCTAGTTCAGATGCTGAAGCAGGGGCAACCTTATCTGTCGGGGTCATCTTATCGATCTCTCTAGGCGGTTCCGAAAGAGTTACCGATCTATTGCGCCCTCTGCAGGGCGGAAAATGGACAGTTCTTGGGCATAGTGGTTTTGCGCCCCCCCCCCCCCCCCCCCCAAAACCGCCGCAGCTTTAT